>MDTG01125456.1_pt1 | contig 17686 bp, 19 predicted proteins | sample 811421 | NCBI WGS metagenome assembly MDTG01 (sample SAMN05326645, study PRJNA326480) | marine metagenome | isolation source: seawater | place: Pacific Ocean: South East | collected 2011
CTAAAGCAACAAAAATTATGCTTAAAAAGATAGTTATTAAGGGTGCAAAAGAGCACAATTTAAAGAATATTTCTTTAGAAATACCTAAAGATAAATTTGTTGTAATAACCGGTCTATCAGGTTCAGGAAAATCATCCCTGGCCTTTGATACAATCTATGCTGAAGGTCAACGAAGATATGTTGAGAGCTTATCTGCATACGCAAGACAATTCTTGGACAAGATGAAAAAACCTAATGTTGATTTAATTGAAGGTTTAAGTCCAGCTATATCTATCGAGCAAAAAAATACATCTAAAAATCCAAGATCAACGGTAGCGACTGTAACAGAAATTTACGACTATATGAGAGTTTTATATGCAAGAGCAGGAATACCATATTCACCTTTTACAGGTAAACCAATCACGTCTCAAACAATTTCTCAAATTGTTGATAAAATTAAAGAACTGCCAAAAAAATCTACAATTTATCTTTATGCTCCAATAGTAAGAGGGAGAAAAGGTGAATATAAAAAAGATATATTAAGTTACAAAAAAAGAGGTTTTAGAAAATTAAAAGTTGATGATCAATTATATGATATTGATAATGTCCCTGAGCTTAATAAAAAATTAAAACATGACATATCAATTTTAATAGACAGAATAGTTATCAATTCTTCACTTGGAAATAGACTTGCCGAAAGCGTTGAAACAGCAATTAATATAGCAAACGGATTGCTATTTGTTGAGTACGAAAATGAGACATTACCAAAAAAATATAGAAAAACAGAGAAATTAATATTTTCTACAAAATTTGCTTGTCCAGAAAGTGGTTTCACTATTGAAGAAATTGAACCGAGATTATTTTCTTTCAATAGTCCATATGGTGCATGTGAAGAATGTGAAGGAATTGGTGTAAAATTAAATGTAGATCCTAAACTTGTTGTGCCTAATGAAAAGAAAAGTATTGCGGATGGAGCAATAGAGCCATGGTCAAAATCAACATCAATGTATTACGCTCAAACTCTTGCATCAATTGCAAAACATTATGGTTTTTCGCTTGATGATAAATGGCAAAAAATCCCAAAGAGAATAAGAGATGTAATTTTATATGGATCTGATGAAGAGGAAATTAAATTTTCTTACGATGATGGATATGAAAAATATTCACACAAAAAAACATTTGAGGGTGTTATTAACAACTTGGAAAGAAGATATTTAGAAACTGATAGTGACTGGAAAAGAGAGGAAATAGCCCAATATCAATCTGATACAAAGTGTGAAAGATGCAATGGATATAGACTTAAAGATGAGGCTCTTTGTGTAAAAATAAATGAACTTAATATTAGCGAAGTTACAGAAAAGTCAATTTTAGACGCAAAAGAATGGTTTAATGAATTAAAAAACAAATTAGATCAAAGACAATTAAAAATAGCCCAGCATATTTTAAAAGAAATTAATGAAAGATTAGATTTTTTATTAAATGTTGGATTAGATTATCTAACATTATCACGTGAGTCTGGCACATTGTCTGGAGGTGAAGCTCAGAGAATTAGATTAGCTTCTCAAATCGGATCTGGTTTAACGGGAGTACTTTATGTTCTTGATGAACCGTCAATAGGACTTCATCAAAAAGATAATGTCAAACTTATAGAGGCTCTAAAGAGACTAAGAGACTTAGGAAATACAGTTATAGTTGTAGAGCATGATACAGAGACTATGGAAAACGCAGACCATATAATAGATTTAGGACCTGAAGCAGGAAACAAAGGTGGAGAAGTGGTTGCTCAAGGAACTTATGATCAAATTTTAAAGTCAAATGAAAGTATTACTGGTAGATATTTATCCAATAAAAGTTTTATTCAAATACCTAAAAATAGACGTCTTGCAAAAAATGGAAGGTTTTTAGAAATTAATGGAGCTTCAGGTAATAATTTAAATAACGTAAACCTAAAAATACCTCTAGGAAGCTTTACATGTGTAACAGGTGTTTCAGGAAGTGGTAAGTCTACATTAATTTTACAAACTTTATATAATGCCCTTAATCTTACGCTAAATAACAATAAGTCCAGAAAAATACCACAACCATTTAGAGGGTTTAAGGGTATTGAATTAATTGACAAGGTTATAGATATAGACCAATCTCCAATTGGTAGAACACCAAGATCAAATCCCGCTACATATACTGGCGCGTTCGGTCCCATTAGAGATTGGTTTACAGGTTTGCCGGAGTCAAAAAGTAGAGGTTATAAACCTGGAAGATTTTCATTTAATGTAAAAGGTGGAAGATGTGAAGCTTGTGAAGGAGACGGTGTAATTACATATGAAATGCACTTTTTGCCAGATGTATATATTACATGTGATGAATGTAAGGGCACAAGATATAATAGAGAAACCTTAGAAATTAAATTTAAAGATAAAAGCATAGCCGATGTTCTAAATATGACTGTTGATGAAGGATGCGATTATTTTGAAAATATTTCAAACATTAGATCTAAATTGCTTACCTTAAAAAAGGTTGGTTTAGGTTATATAAAAATTGGTCAACAAGCGACTACACTTTCGGGTGGAGAGGCACAAAGAATAAAGCTAGCTAAAGAATTATCAAAAAGATCCACAGGAAGAACAATGTATATTTTAGATGAACCCACTACAGGTCTTCATCAACATGATATAAAAAAATTACTTGAAATTCTTCATACATTTGTTGCAACAGGGAATTCAGTAGTTGTCATTGAACATAATCTTGATGTGATTAAAACCGCTGACTATATTGTCGATATGGGTCCAGAAGGAGGCGTTAAAGGTGGCAATATAATAGCTGAAGGCAAACCAGAGGAAGTAATTAAAGTTAAAGAAAGCTTCACGGGAAAATTTTTAAAACCATTATTAGACACTAAATATAAAAAAACAGCATAAATTACATGGAGATAAATTCACAGGAAGATAACTTAAATTTTACATTTCTTGGAATGAGTATTGAAAAATTATCTATTAGTTACGGAATTTTTTTAATTCTTTGGGGGTTTGTCATTAGCTTTATATCAAGCAGCAATTCATTTACATCATATATACCAAGCATGTTAGGATTGCCTGTTTTGATTTTTTCATATCTTTCATTAAAATTTACCAAGAGAAAAAAATTGTTTATGCATATTGTTGTTATATTTGCTCTAATAATATTCCTAGGAGGGTTTGATTTTGTTAGACAAATATTTAATGGAAATGTTTTTATAAACTTATGGGCTGATGTTTCTAAAATTATGATGTTATTAAGTGGTGCTATATTTTTGTATGCATGTATAAAATCTTTCAGATTTGAAAGACAAAAAAAATTTTAATCTAATAAAGAATCTACGAATTCCCAATTAATTAAATTATCTATAAATTTATCTAAATATTCAGGTCTTCTATTCCTATAATCAATGTAATAAGAATGTTCCCAAACATCACATCCTAAAATTGGTTTCATATTATCAATTAAAGGATTGGCAGCATTAGCTGTTTTTGAGACAACCAATTTATCGTTTTTAATTGATAACCAACACCAACCTGAACCAAATTGTGTAATTCCAGCTTGTTTAAAAGCAGTTTTAAATTCATCAACACTTCCAAAATCAGAAATTAATTTCTTTTCTAATTTTGTTGGAATGGGCCCTCCACCGTTTGGCTTCATACATTTCCAAAAAAGATTGTGATTCCAATGTTGACTGGCATTATTAAATATACCAGCTTTTGATTGATCTTTCGATGTTTTTAAAATGATTTCTTCTAATGAATTTTCACTCATTTCTGTGTCTTTAATAAAATTATTTAAATTTGTTATATATGTTTGATGATGTTTTCCATGATGTAGGTCCAAGGTTTCTTCAGACATTATTGGTTGGAGAGAATCTTTTGAATAATCTAATTTTGGTAACTCAAATTGCATAGGTAATACATATTACATTTGCACTTATATTGTAAAAAGCAATATGGACGCGGTTATTTGTTAAATTAATTAGTAATTAACTTAAAAAAACACTTAATTTTATAATTTAATAGTGTAATATACAACTATGCGCGGAATTCTTCAGTCTTTACCTAAGACTATACATTTTTCATTGGCAATGGCTGTGTTGCTATTTGTTGGATTGTATATAGGAAATGGTGGATTTGATTTTGATTCATTGTTTTGGAGTTGGTTGCTAAGATATATTCATGTAACAGTTAGCATCATGTGGATAGGATTGTTGTGGTATTTTAATTTTGTGCAAATTCCAAATATGCCAAAAATCCCAGATGAACAAAAACCTGCAATAGGAAAAATCATTGCACCATCAGCTTTGTTTTGGTTTAGATGGGCTGCTTTATTTACAATAGTTTCAGGATTAATTTTAGCTTATGTGAATGGCTATGTTCATGAAGCTATGACACTTGGTATAGGTTCTGGTGGAGGAAAAAATACTGCTATTGGAATCGGAATGTGGCTAGGTTTGATTATGGCTTTTAATGTATGGTTTGTGATTTGGCCTAATCAAAAAAGAGCATTAGGAATGGTAGAATGTGAACCGGAAATTAAAGCTAAATCTGCAAAAACAGCAATGCTTTTTTCTAGGACAAACACTCTTTTATCACTACCAATGTTAATGACAATGGTGGCGGCACAAAATTTATATTAATCTTTATCTTCTTTAATAATAGTTTTTTGACTTACGTTAAGAGCAACAAGAATTGGATTTGCAATATATATAGATGAATAAGTTCCAAATATTACACCCAAAATCATTGCTAAAGAAAATCCTTTTAAAATTTCTCCTCCGAAAAAATAAATTGATAAAAGTGCTAATAATGTAGTTATAGAAGTTATTATAGTTCTTGATAAAGTTTCATTTATAGAAATATTTGATAATTCAAAAATTTTAATGTCAGAATATTTCCTTAAATTTTCTCTCACTCTATCAAAAATAACAACCGTATCGTTCATAGAATAACCAACAATAGTTAAAACGGCAGCGACTATTGAAAGGTTTATTTCAAGTGAGAACAATGAAAAAAAACCAAGTGTAATTATTACATCGTGAAATAGAGCCATTATAGCGCCTAGACTGAATTGCCATTCAAATCTTATCCATATGTATAAAAGCATAGCAGCTAATGATAGAATAATTGCTATCACACCTGATTTTAACAATTCTGAACTTACTTTAGGACCTACATTTTCAACTCTTCTAAAGTCTATATCCTTAAATGAACTAGAAAGTTTACTTTGTATATTGCTTATAAATTCAGGGTCGTTTGAATTTTGTTTTTCAAACTTTACAATAAAATCATTGTCATTTCCAAAGTTTTTAACACTTACATCCCCAAGATTTAACTGGTTAAAACTATCCCTTAAATTTGTAATATTTGCATCACTAGTTCTGATTTCAATTAGTGTACCGCCTTTAAAGTCAACACCATAATTTAAACCTTTAAATAAAAGTAATACTAAAGACAAAACTATCAAAATTAATGAGATAATATTAAATTGTTTATAAAAACGATTAAATTGAATGTTATTCATTAAATCACGATCTCCTTAGTCTTGTTCTTTATTACATAAAACGCAGTAAATAACCTTGCTATAAAGTAAACTGAAAATAATGTTGTCAATATACCAACACCTAAAGTAACAGAAAATCCCTTGATAGGCCCCGAACCCATAAAAAATAAAATAAATGCTGCTATTAAAGTTGTAATATTTGCATCTAATATAGTTGTTCGTGACTTGGTATATCCACTATCAAATGCAATTATAGTGTTTTTTTCATTTTTTAATTCCTCTTTAATTCTTTCAAAAATTAAGACATTTGCATCAACGGCCATTCCAACTGTTAAAATTATTCCAGCAATTCCGGGCAATGTTAAAGTAGCTTCAAAGAGTGTTAATATGCCAACAAGTAAAAATAAATTTATAATTAAAGCTGTATTGGCAATTATTCCAAAAAATTTATATTTATAAATCATGAAAGCTATAACAAGACAAAAACCAATAATTAAGGATATTAAACCTTTATCAATAGAGTCTTGACCTAAATCTGGACCTACTGTTCTTTCTTCAATTATATTCAAAGGCGCAGGTAAGGCTCCAGATCTTAAAAGTAAAGCCAAGTCTGTTGCAGATTGAAAAGTAAAATTACCAGAGATTTGTCCAGAACCTCCTATGATTGGCTCTTGAACATTTGGAGCACTTATAATTTTACCATCTAAAACTATTGCCAGTCTTTTTCCTACACCTGTACTTGTAGCTTTGCCAAATTTTTTTGCACCTACTCTATCAAGATTAAAAGAAACTACTGTCTCATTTGTTTGAGAATTCATTGATGGATTTGCATCAACTAGATTTTCACCACTTATTATGATTCTTTTACTTACAATAGCTTCTTCAGGGCTATCTTCGAAAGAAAGTTTCTCAGTGCCAAAGGACTCTCCATTACCTGAGGTTATGAATTGAAAGGTTAAATTAGCAGTTTTTCCCAATAAAGATTTAATTCTTCCAGGATCATCTAAGCCAGGTAACTCAACAAGTATTCTATCATTTCCCCTTTTTAAAATATTCGGTTCGTTTGTTCCTACTTCATCAACTCTTCTTCTTACTATTTCAATTGCTTGATCTAATGATGAGTTTTTTAATAAAACAAGTCCATATTTTGAAAAACTTAATTTAAATTGATTACCTTGGGTTTCTATATCAAATTGATGTGATTTATATTGTTGGAAGTATTGGTTAATTTCACTATCATCAGAATCTAGTAAATCTTGAACTTTATTTATATTGCTCTGGTCTGTTTCAAAAAATATGGAATTATTAGATATTGAATAATTTTTAACTACAATTTTTTCGTTTTTAAAGTATCTTTTGAAATCAATTAATTTACTTTGAAGTTTTTGTGTTATTACAGGTTCATTATCTATTTCCAAAAGCAGATATGAACCTCCTTGAAGATCTAATCCAAGCTTAATATTTTTTGAAAAAAAATCATCGTCAATTTTTGTAAAATTTGAAATTGCAAAATATGAGATAATTAAAGAAAATATTAAAACACTAACAATTCTTAATTTTGAAAAGTATAACACTGTCTTTATTAATATTAATGTTATTTCTTAGGTTCTACTGAATTAACTAAGCCTTGTATTCCAGTTGCTCTTACAATTTCAACGTTTACATTATCAGAAATTTTTACTTCAACTTTTTCATTGTCTATAATTCTTTCAACTGAACCTACTATCCCACCAGAGGTAACTACCTTATCTCCTCTTTTTAGATTTTCGACCATAGCTTTATGTTCTTTAACTTTTTTTTGCTGAGGTCTTATTAAGAAAAAATAAAAAATAACAAAGATAAGTATAAGTGGTATAAATTGTCCTATTCCAGCATCCATAAATGTCCTTTTAATTTTACGATTATTTATACTATATAAATTTTAAAGACAACTGCTAATTCTTGGATATTTTATCAATATTTCCCATATAAGGTCTTAAAACGTCTGGCACTATTATTGATCCATCTTCTGTTTGATAGTTTTCTAAAACAGCTATAAGTGTTCTTCCTACGGCAAGACCACTGCCGTTTAAAGTGCCAACAAATTCACTTTTATTTTCAGAATTTTTATATTTTGTTTTCATTCTTTGAGCCTGAAATATTCCACAAGATGAACAACTTGAAATTTCTCTATATTTATTTTCTGAGGGTATCCAAACTTCGATATCGTACGTTTTTTCCGCGCTAAATCCCATATCACCAGTGGATAGAATCATTTTTCTGTATGGAAGTTTTAAATCATCTAATATTCCAGTAGCACAATCTGTCATCCTTTCTAGTTCGATTTCACAATGAGAGCTCTCAACAATACTGACTAATTCAACTTTATAAAATTGATGTTGTCGGATCATACCTTTAGTATCTTTTCCATAACTACCAGCTTCTTTTCTAAAGCAAGGAGTTGCTGCAACTACTCTTATTGGCAATGATTTTAAATCAAGAGTTTTTTCTTTTACCATATTAGTAAGTATTACTTCTGCTGTTGGGATTAAAAATTTTCTGTCATTTTTTTCGTCAAATTTAATTTCAAACTGATCATTTTCAAATTTTGGCAATTGACCTGTTCCATACATTGTATTTTCATTTGCAATTAAAGGAGGTGAAATTTCTTTGTATCCATTTACTCTTGTGTGTTTGTCTATCATATAATTTGACAAAGCACGCTCTAAAGTTGCTAATTGATCTTTTACAAAAACAAATCTTGAACCTGTTGTATTTGCAGCTAAATCAAAATCTAGCATGTTCAATTTTTCACCTATTTCATAATGAGACAAAGGCTTAAAATCATGCTTTTTAATAGATCCAAATTTTCCTACTTCTTTGTTATTACTTTCATCTTTTCCAATAGGAACATCTTTCAAGGGTAAATTTGGTAACGAGCTTAAAATTCCATCAAGTTTATTTTTTATTATTTTTTGTTTTTCACTAAGTTCGCTTATTTCTAAACTTATAGTTTTTGATTTTTCAAAAAGAGATTTATCTTTAGATTTAGATATGGTTTTTTTTTCCATTTCTAATTTTTCTTTTTCTGTTATTAAATTTCTATTTTCAGAATCAAGTGATAATATTTGGTCTAAATTATTATCAACATTTCTATTTTTTAAATTCTTTTTAAATTCATCAAAATTACTCCTAATTGTTTTAATATTATGCATTTTTTTGTTGTGCTTTCTTTTCAATGATGTTTACAGAAAAAATAGACAATTCATATAAAATTAACAAAGGTATAGCTAAACCAATTTGAGTAATGGGATCAGGAGGTGTAAGAATTGCAGCAGCAGCAAAAATCATCACAACGACATACTTTCTCCTCTCTCTTAAAAAAGTTGAATTTACAACTCCGATTCTAGCTAAAAGACTTAAAACAATTGGCAACTGAAAGCTTAATCCAAAAGCAAATATTAATTTCATTACTAATGATAAGTATTCATTAACTTTAGCCTCTAATTGAATAGGTAAATTTGTACTAAGACCAGCACTTTCAAAAGATAGAAAAAACTTTATAGCTAACGGCATTATTAAATAATATACCAACATTCCTCCGAGTAAGAATAATATTGGAGTAAGAATTAAATATGGCATTATTGCTTTTTTTTCATCCTTATAAAGTCCTGGCGCAATAAACTTCCAAATTTGCATTAAAATAACAGGACTTGTCATAAAAAAGGCTGCGAAAAATGATACCTTCAAGTAAGTTAGAAATGTTTCTTGTAAAGCTGTAAATATTAATCTTCTTTCAACATCATCATTTTTTACAGCCTCAGCAAATGGATTTACTAGAAAACCATAGATATGTTCAGAAAATAAATAACATAGAATAAATAAAATTATTAAACAGATAAATGAATTTATAAGTCTTTTTCTTAATTCAATTAAATGACTTATAAAACCGCTTTCATTTTTATCAACATCACTCATCTTTTTTACTTTGATTTATATTTTCTGAAATTGTGTCATCAATTTTCTTTTCTATGGTCTCATCTGTAATATTTGAGACTTGATTTTGAACATCACTTACATATCGTTTGATAGATCCGATCCAAGAACCTATTTTTTTTAACATTATAGGAAAGTCTTTAGGCCCTACAACGATAATTGCAATTGATACTATTAATAAGATTTCAAACCAGCCAATTTGTGGCATCGATTACTCTTTTTTATTTGAGTCTTGATTTTCTGAAATATTTTTTGGCTCACTATCCTCAGTAACATCTGTTGACATACCTTTTTTAAAACTTTTAATCCCTTTAGCTACATCACCCATAAGACTAGATATTTTACCTCTACCAAATAATAAAACGACTAGAATTACTACAATTGCTATTTGCCAAAAACCTATACTCATAATTTATATATAACCTTATATTTATATTTTTAAAAGTAACTTTTTTACTCAGAGTCCTCATTTTTAAGAGTACTATTTAACATCTCATCAATATCTGAATATATATTTTCCTTTTTACCCTCTTGCTTTTCTTTATAAAATTTACCTGTTCCAAATATTGAAGATTCAACACTAGATGTATCTATGAAACCCGCTGAACCTAATTCATCTACTGTTGGTAGATCAGATATCTTTTTCAAATTAAAATGACTTAAAAATTCATCAGTTGTTCCATATTGAATAGGTTTTCCAGGAACATCTTTTCTCCCTTCAGGTTTTACCCAATTTAATTCCATCAAAATTTCAAGCGTATTTGTTCCAAAAGCCACTCCTCTAATATCTTCAATTTCTGCTCTCGTAACTGGTTGATGATAAACAATTATTGCAAGAGTTTCTACGGCAGCTTTTGACAATTTTTTTTCAACTGTTTTTTGTTGTGACATGATATATGAAACTTTGTCAGAAGTTCTAAATGACCATTTTTTAGAAATACAAACTAAATTGATGCCTCTATCAGAATAATAACTTTGAAGGTTCAATAAGGCTTTTTCAACGTCTTCTTTTTTGGAGATTTTTTCCTCAATAGTTTCTAAAGATAATGGTTCAGCAGCTGCAAAAACTATTGCTTCAACTTCTCTTTCTATATCAGAGATTTTTGATGGAAAATTTAGTATGTTATTTTTAATTTTTTTGGTCATTTATTTTCCTTGATATAAATTTTCTCAAACAATTGATTTTGTTTAATTGAAATATCACCTTCCTTTGCCAATTCAAGGCAACCAGCAAAGATTCCTGCGTTACCAGTTTTTTTAAGATTATTATTTGATTTAAAATTAGAAGGTATTAATTCAGTAATTTCTTTCCAATCAAGCATTTTACCAAAAAATTCTTTAATTCTTTTTATTCCGTCTTCAGTAGAAAAAACTGGTAATTTAGGAATATTCATTCTATGAAAATCTTTAGTCATAATAATATTTGAGTAATTTTTTAGTATTTCAAATAATGTTAATGAATATTTTGAATCGTATATTGATCTAATACCACTTTTAGAACCTCTCATAAAAATATCTCTACCAAGACGTTTTCTATTAAGCATTTGAGAGGATAACAATCTAATTAATTCTAATTTTTTTAATTGTAATTTTAGTTTCTCAGCTACTTCAAGGGCTTTAAATTCTTCTTCCTCAGTTTCAGGTAATAATAATTTTGATTTTAGATAAGTAAGCCATGTAGCCATTAGTAAATATTCAGATGCAAGTTCTAAATTTAAATCTTTAGCTTCGGTAATGTATGCGTGAAATTGATCAGCTAGCTTGGTGATTGATATTTTTTCTAAATCTACTTTTTGAGATTTTGCAAGATCAAGAAGTAGCTCTAAAGATCCGTTGTAATTACTTTGTTCAATATTAAAATCTAAAGAATCAGATAATTGCATACCTACTTTTAGCTTATTATTCTCATTATTTGTGATGTTTTTTTAATAATAAAACTATTAATTTTTGGAGAGTTTTCTGCAACTATTTTCATTTCATTAATGTTTCCATTGCAGTGCAAAACTATATTACAACCTGCCTTAAAAGACATAATTACTCTTGATTTTAATGAGTTTTTGAGAGCTTTCATTGATAAATCATCTGTAATGATTAACTTATTAAATCTAATTTCTTTTCTTATTATACTTATCAATTTCTTAGAATGAGTAACACAATAATTAGGATCTATCTTCTTAAATAATAAATGACCCGTCATACACATTAATGAATTTTTATTTTTGAATGTTTTAAAATCATTCTTTTGCAAATAACTAAACTTTTTATTTATAATGGGTAATTTTTTATGGCTATCCACTTTTGCTAGTCCATGACCAGGTATGTGTTTAATAACAGTTGAAATTTTATTTTCGTGAAACTTTTTAATACAAATATCACCTAAATTGCTTATTATATTAGGGTTTTTTGAGTAAGCTCTGTCACCAATAATTATGTTTGATATTGATCTATGAATGTCAAGAACTGGTACAGTATTTATATTTATTCCTAATAATTTTAATAAGTAAGAAATTTGTTTAACATATACGTCAAAATAAATATTAAATTTATTCTTATCATTTTTATACAATTCTCCAAAAAATTTTGCTGAAAATATTGAATTATCAATAAATTTATTTAATCTAGAAACTCTACCACCTTCTTCATCAATTAAGATAGGATAATTTTTATTATTAAATATTTTTTTAATCGTTGAAGTAAGTTTTTGAGTTTGAGAAATAGTTGAAATATTTCTTGAAAATAGAATAATTCCCCAAGGTTTATATTTTTTTAAAAAAAAGATTTCATTTTTGGTTAATTTTTTTCCTTTTACGCCACATATAAATGCTCTAAAGTTATTATTCATCATTAAATATTAATTTCCAAAAGGAATGATTTTTTGATTTTTTGTCTGATTTTAATTCAACAAATTCAATTATATTTTCAGTATCATTTTTAAGAAATGGCAGCTTCGGATCTATTTGATTTAATTTTTTATCAATGATTGAAATAGAATTAAAATAATTTTTATGATTTTGATCGGAAAAATAGTATTTTATTGTTAGAAAAAAAAATAAACATATGACTATTAAATAAAATAAGTATTTTAACTCTTTTAACATTACATTTTTTCAGGTGTTTCAACTCCAAGGATATCCATACCAGTTTTAATTACATCTGAGACAATTTTAATAAAAACTAATTTTTCAAGTGAGGCTTTATTGTTATCATCAATAAATCTTTTTTCTTTATCATCTTTTCCCATATTCCAGTACGAATGAAATTCTGAAGATAATTCATATAAATATATTGGTAATCTATGCGGCTCAAGCCTTTTAGTTGCTAAATCAATACATTTTGGCCATTCTGCAATTTTCTTGAAAATTTTTATCTCATCATTTGAATAAATTAATTCTCTATCATCAATCTTTATTTCCTTATTAACGTCCAAACCTAAATTTCTGAAAACTGATGAAATTCGAGCATAGCAATATTGAACATAATACAGTGGATTATCTTTCGATTTTTCTTTTACTTTAGAAAAATCAAAATCTAACTCGACATCGTTACTTCTGTTAAGCATAATAAATCTTGTAGCATCTTTGCCAACTTCCTCTAGTAAGTCTTCTACTGTAATGTAATCACCTTTTCTTTTAGACATTTTAAAGGGTTTTCCATCTTTAATTAATTTAACAAGTTGACTAACTTTGCATATTAATTTTTCTTTTTTTCCCGATAAAGCTTCAACAACGGAGGAAATTCTTTTTATATATCCAGCGTGATCAGCGCCTAATATATTTATTAAAACATCAAAATTTCTATTAATTTTTGTATTATGGTAAGCTACATCTCCTGCAAAATATGTCCAAGTTCCATCTGCCTTTTGCAAAGCCCTATCTTTATCATCTCCAAAATCAGTTGATTTAAATAATAACTGTTCTCTCTCGATCCAATTAGAATTATTTTCACTTGCAGGTGCTTTTATTTTTCCATTATAAACGAATTTATTTGATTTTAGTTTTTCTATTACTTTTTCAACTTCATTATTTTCTACAATTTTTGTCTCACTAGCAAATGTATCATGTTTAATACCAAGATTTTCTAGATTAGTTTTAATTAACTTTAAAGATTCTTTTACGGATAATTTTGTTAATTCACTACCTATATCATCAAAATTTTCATACTTAAGATCAGGGTTATTTTTTATAATATTTTTTGCTATGTCTATTAAATAATCACCTGGATATAATTCAGGATTATCAGATGGAAAGTTTTGATTTTTAGTAATTTCTAAAATTCTATAAAATACAGATTTAGTAAAATGTATAATTTGATTTCCATGATCGTTAACATAATATTCTTTAGATACATTATTATTGCTGAATTTTAAGATATTTGAAATAACATCACCTAGTATAGCACCTCTACAATGTCCCACGTGTAATGGTCCAGTAGGATTAGCAGATACAAACTCTACAAGATATTTTTTAGGGGTATCTAATAAAGATCCATATTTTTTGTCATTGATAATTTTCTTTACAAAAAAATTCCAAAATGAATTTTTAAATGTAATATTTATAAAACCTGGTTTTTTTACTTCGACATGCTCAATCTGATTATCTTTTTGTTTTAAAATATCGGCAATTTGAGTTGCTAGGTCAATTGGTGGCTTATTATTAATTTTAGCTAAAATCATCGCTACATTTGTTGAAATATCGGCTTTAAATTGCTTTGGTGGAATATCTACATTAATACCATTTAAGTTTTGAGGCAGTGATATATTTGACTTATCACTAGTTTCCTTAAGTGTTTGAATAATTTTTTTTAAATAATTTTCAAATATATTCATTATAGTGATTTATAAAGTTGAATGGCAAATCTATCTGTCATGCCAGCTATATAATCAGAAATAGATCTAGCTCTATCATTATCAATTATCAAATTCTTTTTGTATTTCTTTGGATTAGAGTAAATATTCTTAAACAATGTTTTTACTATTTTCTTTCCATTTTCATTTTTTTTAACAACATTTTTATTATTATACATGTTTTTTTTTAGAAATACTTTTATCTCACTTTCTATATTTTTAAAATTATTTGAAAAGGAAACAATATTATCACTTTTATTATAAATATTTGAAATATTTTTAATTTTATATTTTTTAATATTTTTCAAGGTATTTGAAATAACATCTTTAACCATTAAATTAATAGAATCTCTTATAATCTGATAAATAACAATATCTGAATTATTTTTTTTAACTTTTGATTTATAAGATTTATAAATTTCCTTAAAAAAATTTATTTCAATTAAATCATTTAATGAAAATAAATTAGCCTTTATGCCATCTTGAATATCATGATTGTTATAAGCTATATCATCTGAAATTGATGCAATCTGTGCTTCAAGAGAAGTATTTTTATTGAAAGAAATTTTATTTTTGAAATTTTTAATTCCAATAATACTATTAAGTTTTTTCATTTTCTTGTAAGGACCATTATGTTTAACTAATCCATCTAAAGTTTCTAATGTTAAATTTAAACCTTTAAATTTTAAATATTTATGTTCAAGAAACATTATTATTCTCAATGTTTGAAGATTATGATCAAAACCTCCATATCTAGTCATGCACTCATTTAATGCATCCTCACCAGCATGTCCAAAAGGTGTATGGCCAAGATCATGGGCAAGACTTAATGTTTCAGCAAGATCATCGTTTAAACCAAGATATTTTGAAATGGATCTTGCAATTTGAGCCACTTCAATAGAATGTGTTATTCTTGTTCTATAATGATCGCCGACTGTGTTAACAAAAACCTGTGTTTTATGTTTTAATCTTCTAAAAGAAGCAGAATGTATAATTCTATCCCTATCTCTTTGAAATGGGGTTCTATACTTATTATTTGGCTCATTAATAAGTCTACCTTTTGACTTGAACAAACCTAATTTAGAGTAATTTTTCATTCTTTAAAAATGGTAAAATATAATTATATTAGTAATAACAGTGTTAAATAATGATTAAAGAAATTAAATTTACGAATAATGCTATTAAACAAATAGCTCATTTGCTTGCATCTAAAGAAGAAGGCTCGTATTTCAGAATCGCTATAAAAGGAGGAGGTTGCTCAGGTTTTCAATACGATTTTTCATTTGATAAAAGTCCCAGTGATGATGATTTGGTTCAAGATAAGATATTAATTGATAAAACATCGGCTGATTTACTAAAAGGTTCAGAAGTAGATTTTGTAAAAGAATTAATTGGAGATTCTTTTAAAATTAGTAATCCACAAAGCAAATCTTCTTGCGGTTGTGGTGTTTCATTCTCACTTTAATGATTATTAGTTCTTGGAATGTAAATTCCATAAGAGCTAGAATTTTGAATGTTCAGGAATATATAAAAAAATTTAATCCTGACATCCTAATGATACAAGAAATAAAAGCTCAAGATGAAAATTATCCTTACGAAGATTTAAAACCACTAAAATATGAAAGTTACGTTTATGGGCAAAAAAGTTATAATGGTGTTGCAATACTTTCTAAGAAAAAATTAGATAATATAGATAAAGATATATTTAAAGATAAAAATAAACAATCACGGATAATAACAGCAGACGTAAAGTACAAATCAAAGATAATTAAAATAATAAATATTTATACTCCTAATGGTAATCCTGTTGATACAGAGAAATATGATTATAAAATTTACTGGTTAGATAATCTTATTAAAAAACTTAAATCATTATTAAAAAAAAATGAAAATATAATTATTGGTGGTGACTTTAATATCATACCTAGTGCAGAAGATGTTCATAATTCAAAAGGATATGAAAATGATGCTTTGTTTAGATTAGAAATTAGAAAAAAGTTAAGGGAAATGTTGAGTTTAGGTTTTCAAGATGCTTATAGACACATATATCCAGATAAAGAAGGATATACTTTTTGGGATTATACTAGTGGAGCTTGGCAAAAAAATAACGGAATGAGAATTGATCACTTTTTGGTATCAAATTCATTAATAAACATAATTAAAGAAGTTAAGATTAATAAATTTCCAAGAGGTAGACAAAAACCATCTGATCACACCCCAATTGAATTAGAATTAAGCTAAGGATTTAATTTTATTTATAAGATCTTCGTTAATATTTCTTGGACCTTTGTCTAATCGATTTTTATGTCTTCTTTCACCTGGAAGTCTTACATCTCCCATTGATTTCATTTTTTCAAAAAAGATAGATGAATGTTTATCCCAATTGCTGTCAGATAATTTGTCTGGAGATATAGCTAATATAAACTCTCCTCCACTTGGTGGACCACCGTCATTATTATCTTTCTCAGCAGTCTCAAAACTAAAATTATCACCAACTAGGGCTCCTGCAAGCAATTCGACCATCATCGCAATCCCTGAGCCTTTATAGCCGCCGAATGGCAATAAAACACCGCCATCTGCAATTTCTCCTGGGTCAGTAGTTTCTTTTCCATCTTTAGTTAAGCCTGTTCCTAAAGGCACTTTATGTCCTTCTCTTTTAGCTACCTGAACTTCGCCCATTGCCATAGAGGCTGTTGCCATATCATAAACTACTGGTGGTTTGTTTTTTCTTGGCCATGCGAATGAAATGGGATTTGTGCCAAATAAAGGTTTAATTGCCCCAGCTGGTGCAACAGCGGGTTTGTAAGATGTACAAGCAAATGCTACTAATCCGTGTTCTGCAACTGCCTCTGTTTCAGGCCACATCGCAGCCATATGATGTGAGTTAGTAATTGCTAAAACTGCTACACCATTTTCTTTTGCAGCTTTTACTAATTCAGGAATTCCTTTGCTTAATACTATTGGAGCTAAACAATTTTTACCATCTAATTTAATTACACTTGGTGATTTTTTTGAAATTTCTGGTCTACCCTTTCCATTTATTTTTCCACTTTTTAATCCTGAAACGTAAGCTGGCAATCTAAATAGTCCATGAGATAATGAACCATCTCTTTCTGCGTTTCTAATTAGATCGGATAGAATAGAAGCAGTTTCATCATCGCATCCATTAGCTAATAAAGTTTTTTTTGCTAAATCAAATATCTCGTTTAAAGTTAAAGAAACTGTAGCCATATATAATATTAAATATTATTTATGGCTAAAGTTCAATTTTTTATTTAACAGCCTTTGAAAGATTTAGACATATTCTTGATTAAATCAAAATATAAGTCTTTACCTGGATTAAGAGTTGCTCCTAATGGGTCTATAACA
>MDTG01222933.1_pt1 | contig 17686 bp, 18 predicted proteins | sample 811421 | NCBI WGS metagenome assembly MDTG01 (sample SAMN05326645, study PRJNA326480) | marine metagenome | isolation source: seawater | place: Pacific Ocean: South East | collected 2011
CTGCTATTCAAGAATATATTTTAAGATCTTGGAGCTTAGTAAAAATTGGAACAACAACTGCTCAAAAAAAATTATTCTTTAATTTAAAAAAACTAAAAAATCAAATTGCTCCAAGAACTGAGGGTGATTTAAAAGATGAACATGTTAATGAAATTGCGAACAAACTTAATGTTAGTGAAAATGAAGTTATTTCGATGAATAGAAGATTATCAGGAAAGGAACATTCTTTAAATGCACCAGTTGGTGAAGATGGCGATCAATGGCAAGATTGGGTAGTTGATAAAGAAATGGATCAAGAATTAAAAGTAGCACAAAAAGATGAAATGGATCAAAGAAAGGATTTACTTATAGAGTCTTTAAAAATATTGAACGAAAGAGAAAAACAAATTTTACACTCAAGAAGATTGAGTGATGAACCATCAACATTAGAGGATTTAAGTAAGAAATTTAAAATTAGCAGAGAAAGAATAAGACAAATAGAAAATAAAGCTTTTGAAAAGTTGCAAAAACATATGTTGAATTCTGCTAAATCAAAAAATTTGCTACCTGCAAATTAAACTTTTAACAATTAAAGGGATCAACAATTAAAATTGTATCTTCTCTCTCTGGGCTTGTTGATATACTTGAGATCTTGGTTTCAATAAACTTTTCTAAATTGCTTACATATTTTTTTGCATTATTGGGTAATTCATCAAATTTTCTAATACCGGCTGTTGTTGTTTTCCATCCTTCAAATAATTTATAAATTGGTTTTATTTTTAATTGTTCATCAATCGCTGTAGGAAAATAATCAATTTTTTTGCCATTTAGTTCATATCCTACACATATTTTTATTTCATCTAAATTATCTAAAACATCCAATTTTGTAAGTGCAATACCATCAATGCCTGAAAGTTTAATTGCTTGTCTAACAAGAACTCCATCAAACCAACCACAACGTCTTTTTCTACTTGTTACTGTGCCAAATTCTTTTCCTATTGTTCCAAGTTTTTCTCCAATATCATTTTTTAGTTCTGTAGGAAATGGCCCTTCTCCAACCCTTGTAGTGTAAGCTTTTGCTATACCTAATACATAGTTTATTAAGCCAGGACCACATCCTGAGCCTGTAGCTGCAGAAGAAGCGACTGTATTAGAAGATGTAACAAATGGATAGGTACCGTGATCAACATCTAAAAGAATCCCTTGAGCACCTTCAAAAAGTATTTTTTTATCCTGTAACTTAAATTCATCAATTTTTTTCCATACTGGTTGAGAGTATTTCAAAACTTCTGTAGCAATTTTTAATAATTCTCTTTTTAAGGAATTTTTTTCATAAATTTTTTTTCCAAGTCCTTTTCTAATTGCATTGTGATGATTTAATGCTAAATTTAATCTATCATCTAAATTTTTTTCAGATTTTAAATCCATGACTCTTATAGACCTTCTTCCCACTTTATCCTCATAAGCCGGACCTATTCCTCTTCTAGTTGTTCCTATTTTTGACTTACCAGCAGCATCTTCTGATATTTCATCCATTTCTATATGAAAAGGTAAAATTAAATTGGCTGCTTCTGAAAGAATTAAGTTTTTTTCACTTACTAAAACACCTTTTGCTTTTAATTTATTTATTTCCTCTAAAAATGCCCATGGATCAACTACAACACCATTGCCTATAATAGAAATTTTATTTTCTCTAACAATCCCTGAAGGCAAAAGACTAAGTTTATAGGTGGTGCCATTAATTACTAAAGTATGTCCTGCATTGTGACCGCCTTGAAATCTAACAATTACATCTGCTTCTCTTGATAGCCAATCAACTATTTTTCCTTTACCTTCGTCTCCCCATTGAGAGCCTACTACTACTACGTTTTTCATCTAAAATTTTTTTTTATAATAATTGTATTTAAATGGTTTATAGGACCATGGCCCTTTCCTAAATTTGGTCCAGTTTTAATTGCATGGTTAACATACTTGATTGCCATTTCACAAGATTTCTTTAATGTTTTTCCACATGAATAATATGAAGCAATAGCGCTTGATAAAGTGCATCCTGTGCCATGAGTATTATTTGTTTTAATTTTTTTATTTTTAAATGATTTAATTTCTTTTTTACTAAAAAAAACATCTTCCACAGTTTTATTTGTATCAAGATGCCCTCCTTTAATTAATATATTTTTTGCTCCAAACTTTAAAAGTAATTTTCCTGCAATTATTATGTCTTCCTCATTTTTTATTTTTATACCAGTCAAAGCTTCAGCTTCTGGTATATTTGGTGTAATTAAAGATACTTTTTTAATCAACTTTGTTTTTAATATTTTAATAGAATTTGTATTTATTAATTTTGCTCCACCTTTTGCTATCATCACTGGATCTAATATGATTTTTTTTACTTTTATTTTTTTTAATGAATCTATTACAGCATTTATAACTGAAGTAGAATGAAGCATGCCAATCTTAATTACATCTGGTTTAATATCTTTAGTGGTAAATTCTATCTGTTTTGATATTTCTTGTGGTGAAATGGGAACAATTGAAATCACTCCTGTTGTATTTTGAGATGTTACCGCAGTAATTGCAGTAAAAGCATAAGAGCCAAGTGATGTAACAGTTTTTATATCAGCTTGAATTCCTGCGCCACCTGACGAATCTGATCCAGCAATAATTAAAATTTTTGATTTAGGTTTCAATTTACTTAATAGATTTTTTTACGGTATTAATACATCTTAAAATTAGTTTTTTATTTTCAGATTCTACCATTACTCTAATAATAGGTTCTGTTCCTGATTTTCTAACTAATAGTCTTCCTTTTCCATTTATTAATTTACTAGCAAATTTTATAGCTTTTTTACATTCTTGACTATTTATTATTGACTTGTCCTTTACATATATATTTTCTAATTTTTGTGGAGTTAATTTAAAATTATTAAAAAGATCACTAGCTTTTTTTCCTTTTCTCATTGAAAATAGAACTTCTAAAGCAACTAATAAACCATCTCCAGTAGTAGCAAACTTTCCAAGAATGATGTGTCCGGACTGTTCACCTCCTAAATTAAATTTATATTTTTGCATTTTTTCTTTTACATAGCGGTCTCCAACATTTGCTCTTGAAAATTTAATTTTATTTTTATTAAAATATTTTTCTAAACCATAATTGGACATTAAGGTTCCTATAACCCCTCCCCTTAAAATTTTTTTTTGCTTCCATCTATTTGCTAACATTGCAATTATTTGATCTCCATCAACTATTTTATTTTTTTCATCACACAAAATTATTCTATCAGCATCTCCATCTAAAGAAATGCCTAAATCTACATTCTTTTTTTTAGCCAATTTTTTGATTGTATTTGGATATGTTGAACCGCATTTAAAATTAATATTTTTTCCGTTTGGTTTAATGCCTATTTGAAAAACCTTTGCACCTAATGATTTTAATAATTTTGGAGCAGATTTATAAGCAGCACCATTTGCACAATCAATTGCAATTTTTATTCCTTTTAGGTTAAAGTTTTTTGGAAAATTTTTTTTAAGTATTTCAATATATTTATCATTTCCATCTTCGAGTCTTTTTACTCTTCCGAGTGCTTCTGGCTTACTCAAATTTTTTATAATTTTTGTATCGATTAACTTTTCTATTTTTTTTTCAATTTTATCAGATAATTTTAATCCATCAGGACCAAAAAGCTTTAAACCATTGTCATTATATTGATTGTGAGATGCAGTGATCATTATTCCTAGGTTAGCTCTCATTTTTTTAGTCAACATTGCGAGTCCATTTGTAGGTAATGGCCCTAAAGTAAAAACATTCATGCCTGCAGATGCTAAGCCTGAAACTAAAGCAGGCTCTAAAGTATAACCTGACAATCTAGTATCCTTTGCAATGATCGCTGTTTGTTTATTTTTTTTTTGATTCTTAAAATATGTTCCGGCAGCAAATCCAAATTTAAAGAACATTTCACCGTTGATTTTTTCATTGTTAACTCTTCCTCTTATGCCATCCGTTCCAAAATATTTTTTCATATATTTAATTTAAATTTGTTGAAAACTTTAATTGCTTGTCTCACTTCATTAACATCATGTACTCTTAACATTTGAACACCTTGCATTATTGAATATAAGCTTGCAGCAATTGTACCACCTATTCTATTTTTGCTATCATTAACTGTTGATATATCTTTTATAAATTTTTTTCTTGAAATACCTAACATTAACGGAAATCCTAAAGAATGAAAAACAGATATATTAGAAATTAAAGTAATATTATGTTTCAAGTTTTTACCAAAACCAATACCAGGATCTAAAATTATATTGCTATGTCTTATTCCTTGTGATTTTAAATAATTTAATTTTTTTTCAAAAAAATCATATATATCTAATAAAACATTATTATATTTTGGGTTGCGCTGCATTATAGAAGGATTTTTTAACATGTGATGTATTACAAATGGAATTTTTGATTTTTTCAAAACTTTAATTGAATTGGAGTCATGCCTAAAACCAGAAACATCATTAATTAATTTAACACCAAATTTAATTCCTAATTTCATAATCTTACTTTTTCTTGTATCTAGTGAAACGTTATGATTAAATTTTTTTAATTTTTTAAAAATTGGCAACAGTCTATTGAGTTCAATATTTTCATTTACAGTTTTAGAACCTGGTCTTGTGGACTCTGCTCCAATATCAATTATATCGCTACCATTATTAACTAATTTTTTAAAATGTTTATATGCTAAATTTTTTTTCAAATATTTCCCGCCATCAGAAAAACTATCTGGGGTTAAATTTAGTACACCCATGATTAATAATGATTTGTTGAAATTTATATTTTTGAATTTTTTTTTTTTCGTAATATTTTTAATATCCTCAATAATTTTTTTTTTTATTATTTTTGGAAGATGTTTAATTTTTTTGATTGAAACTCTCTTGATTGATTTTCTGCTGATTATTTCAATTTCATCAAAAGAAATAAAATGTTTACCATTTAATGGTAAAGACATTTTTTGTTTTATTTTTTCTTTTGATTCTCTGCCATAATAAAAATTACACGCTCTTGTGTAATATTTTATCATTTTTATTTAATGAACTATTTTTGGTTTTAAACCTATTGTTCCAAGTGCTGAGGTTTCTTTGCCTTCTTCAACTTTCAAATCTTCTTTGTTTGATGGAAAGATATTTTTAGTAATTAAATCCTCAATTTCAGAACCTGTTAGAGTTTCATAAGTTAATAAAGCTTTCGCTAACTTATGAAGATCATCAATTTTTTCATTTAGAACGGTTTTGGCTCTTTCATAACCTTTTTCAACAAATTTTTTTATTTCTGCATCTACTTTTTTTGCAGTCTCTTCTGACATATTTTGCTGTCTAGCTACAGAACGACCTAAAAAAACTTCTTCTTCATTTTCCCCATATGCTACAGGACCTAGTTCTTTGCTCAAACCTGCTCTCATAACCATCGCTCTAGCTCTTTTTGTTGCTTGTTCAATATCACTAGCTGCTCCTGTTGTTACTTTATCTTCTCCAAATATAATCTCTTCTGCAACTCTACCTCCCATTGCTATTGCCATTTGAGCATGTAATTGTTCTCTTGTTTGTGATACTTCGTCCCTTTCTGGCAATTGCATTACCATTCCAAGTGCTCTTCCTCTAGGAATAATCGTAGCTTTATGTATAGGATATGCAGCTTTTTCATTTAAGGTTACAATTGCGTGACCTGCTTCATGATAAGCTGTCAGTCTCTTTTCCTCTTCAGTCATAACCATAGATCTTCTTTCCGCACCCATCATTACTTTATCCTTTGCTTCTTCAAATTCTTGATTAGTAACAATTCTTTTATTTTTTCTTGCTGCTAGTAAAGCCGCTTCATTAACCAAATTTGCAAGATCTGCACCGGAGAACCCAGGCGTACCTCTCGCTACAGTTCGAAGATTAACATTTGGTGCCATTGATATTTTTTTAGTATGAACTTTCAAAATTTTTTCTCTACCCAATATATCTGGATTAGAAACAACAACTTGTCTATCAAATCTACCTGGTCTTAAAAGAGCTGGATCTAAAACATCTGGTCTATTCGTTGCAGCAATTATTATAACACCTTCATTAGTATCGAAACCATCCATTTCTACTAGTAATTGATTTAAAGTTTGCTCTCTTTCATCATTGCCTCCACCAAGTCCCGCTCCTCTACTTCTTCCAACAGCATCTATTTCATCTATAAATATTATACATGGAGAATGTTTTTTTCCTTGTTCAAACATATCTCTAACTCTTGACGCTCCTACTCCAACAAACATTTCAACAAAATCAGAACCAGAAATTGTGAAAAATGGAACACCTGCTTCTCCGGCAATAGCTCTGGCTAATAAAGTTTTTCCAGTGCCTGGAGGTCCTACTAACAAACATCCTCTTGGAATCTTCCCGCCAAGTCTACTAAATTTTTTTGGATCTTTTAAAAATTCAACAACTTCCTCAACTTCTTCTTTGGCTTCTTCAATTCCAGCAACATCATTAAAGGTTATCTTGCCTTTTAATTCATTCATCATTTTTGCTTTGGATTTACCGAAACCCATGGCTCCGCCTTTTCCACCTTGCATTTGTCTCATGAAAAATATCCAAACTGCAATTAACAACAACATTGGAAACCATGATAGCAATACACCTAAAATAGATGGCATTTTTTCATCTATAGGAGAGGCCGAAATACTAACGCCTTTATCAGACAATTTTTCAATCAAGTTAGGATCATTTGGAGAATAAGTTGTAAACGTTCGACCATCAGACATTATTCCCTGTATGTTATTTCCTTGAATTTCAACTTGAACAACTCTGCCGTTATCTACTTCTTTTAAAAACTCTGAAAAAATTATATTATTTTTTTGCAGTGTTTTTCCCTGGGGATTTTTAAACATGTTGTATAAGCCGATAGTTAAAAAAACTATTATTGCCCACATCATTAAATTTTTAAAATTCATGCTTATAAGATAAGAATTATTACGAATTTAACAAGTGTCAATTTGCTACAACAAGAGAATTAATCTCTTTTTTCCCTTGAAATGATAAGAGTTTTATTGATTTTTTTAATTATACATCCCCCTAGAGTAAAATCTTTCATTTTTGCATTAAGAATATTTACTTTGATAGCTCTACTAATTTTATTGCCTCTGGCAGAGTAATGCCTACCACTAACCCGTCTCAAGACCTCAGAAAAGCTTCTAAAAACTATTTCATTACCTTCACAAAAAAAATTTTCATTTAAAATACACTTATTGTTTATAAATTTTGAATTACTTTCAATATTATTATTAACAATTGATTCAATGCTTAAATTAGCAGAGTTTAAATTTTTTATAGTCAAGTTCAATTTATTTAAATTCAAACCTTCCTTATGAAATTCTTTAATTAGCTTTCTTAATCTAATTCTTTGAAAATCTAAGTTTTTATTTGAAGGATCCTCAATATAATAATTGAATACTTTTTTTGAAATATATTTTAAATCTTTTTTTTCTATATTTAATAATGGTCTCAAAATAACAAAATCTTTACTAAGTTTAACATCTCCTTTGGCTAAAGACACTAGTCCCTTAAGTCCACTGCCTCTTATTAGTCTTATAAAAAAATTTTCATATAAATCATCTTTATGATGACCTAAAAATAAATTTTTAATCTTATTTTTTTTACAAGCTTTCATTAAAAGTTGGTATCGAAAATCTCTTGCTTTAGACTGGATATTGGAATTTGGTTTTTTACCCTTCCAAAACAAAATTTCACAATTTAAATCGAACTTTTTAAGTAATTTTCTAACAGTTATAGCTTCCTTTGATGAATTACGTCTTAGCTTATGATCTACAACAAAACATTTGCATTCAAAAGTATTATTTATCAAAATGTAACATTTTATTAAATAAGCTAAAGCTAAACTGTCGGGTCCACCAGAAACAGCAATTCCAATTTTTTTTGTATCTAATAATTTAAACTTAGATTTTATAATGTAATTAAAATTATTAAAAATTTTCTTAATTCTTTGATCTTTTAAATTATTTAATAGATGTTTATGAATTTTCTTTTTTGCATTCAAACTTTTTTTCTTCATATTTTGCTTTTTGAAGAACAGATTGATTTGCTTTAGGATATTGTTTTTCAACACCTTTAATCATTAAGCAACCCTGATCTTTTTCTCCTATTTGAACTAATGATACCCCAAGTTTTAATAAATTTATAGGAGCCTTTTTGCTTTTTGGATATTTTTTATAACCTTCAAGATAAGCAGAAGCAGCGTCGGTATATAATTGTCTTATCCTGAATGTTTCTGCATACCAATATTGAGCACTACCAGCAAGTTCATGTTCGGGATTCGAAATTACAAATTCTCTAAAAGCTCTTTCGGCAGTATTATAATCTCCAACTTTTAGTAAACTTGTTGCAAATTCATATTGTTTTTCAACACTAGTGTCAGGTAAAATTTTTTCTTCAGCTTGAAATGTTTCTGTTACGACTGTAGCAGTTGACTCTACTGACTGGGTGATTTGGTTTTCTAGATTTGTTTCCGTATCTTTATAAGAAATTGAACCTAAATCTTGTGGTTCTGAAGATCCTGGTAAAATTTTTTTCTCTTGATTATTTTGTAATGAAGAAGTCTGTTGTGTGTTATTTCCACTATCAACAATAGATGCATTTTCTAATTGTTGAAATCGTAATTGATTATCAGCCTGCACTTTTGAGAGTCTAGAAGATAATTTATCTATTTTAAAATTAACTTCTTCAAATTTATTTGTTAATTCTTTAAATTGCTTTTCAATTTCAGATAATTTTAAAAGATGTCTTGTTAATACTTCTTCAGAATTTTGATCCAAATTTATATTGTTATTAGATTGATTACTTTCATCAAATGTAATGCTATCTGAATAAACGGCTCTTTCCAGTGTTTTTAAATCTTTTTGAATCAATTTTATTACTTCACTTAAATTATGATTTTCAGAAAAACTTTTTGAAGAAAAAAGAAATATAACTGAAGCAAGCGAAAAAATAATTACTTTTATAATTCTCATTATTTATATTTGTATTTATAATGATGGCAAAAAAAAGACCCCATAACCTTTAAAGGTTTTTAGGGTCTTTTAATATTTTATAGATCTTAGTTTGCTTTAACAGTAACTGATCTTCTGTTTTTTGACCATGCTAATGGATTAGAACCAGAGTCAACTGGTCTTTCTTTTCCATAACTTATAACTGAAATTCTATTTGATGATATTCCGTATGTCATTAAATAATCTTTAGCGGCATTAGCTCTTCTCTCTCCAAGTGCTAAATTGTATTCTCTTGTTCCCCTCTCATCCGCATGACCTTCTAGTACTACAGTTATTTCAGAATTTTTTCTTAACCAAGCTGCTTGCTTTCTTAATGTTTCCCTAGAAGCAGTTGTTAGAACTGATTCATTTGTTGCAAAGAAAACTCTGTCAGGCACACCGTCTGCTAAATATTCAACTGTATCTGTCCCCGTGTATACATCACCTTGTATTTGTGAATCTACTTTTTTCGTTGTTTGTGTGGCACATGCTGACAACACAAAACTTAAAAACATCACTAAAAATATGTTTTTATAAACTTTCTTTAAATTCATTACTGCTCCTTAAATCTTATTTTTTGTTAACTTTTTCACACCTAGATAGATCTTACAAGCTTAAAAATCAATTAATTTTTGTGAAATTTAACTAATTATTTAATTAATTGCTTAATAAAGACGACCAAGATGGGTCTGATGCGTCTGTTTCCGTCTCAACTAACCTCTCGTTATAGCCTGTCAAATCTATTGACCATAACTTTGCAGAAAATCCTTCGCCCTTGCTATCAGTTTTGGTCTCTCTATAAAATATTAATACTCTTCCGTTGGGTGACCATGATGGAGCTTCTTGGTAATAATTTTCAGTTAATAATCTTTCACCTTTTCCATCCACTCTCATTACACCAATGTAAAACTTACCTTTATGAAGTTTGGTAAAAGCAATTAAGTCCCCTCTTGGTGACCATACTGGTGTTCCATACAACCCTTTTCCAAAAGAAATTCTTTTTACTTTAGATCCGTCATTTTTCATAACATAAATTTGTTGATAACCACTTCTGTCAGAATTAAAAGCTATATATTTGCCATCAGGAGAATATGAAGGAGAAGTATCTATTGATGGATGATTTGTAATTCTCTCAACAATTCTATTTTCTAAATCCATTGTGTAAATATCTGAATTTCCATCCATAGCAAAACTCATAATTATTTTCTTTCCATCGGGTGAAAATCTTGGTGCAAAAGTCATTCCTGCAAAATCACCTACAACTTCTTGCATTCCTGTTTCAATATCTAGCAAATACACTCTAGGTAAATTTTTAAAATAAGATAAATAAGTAACCATTTGGTTAGTAGGATTAAATCTAGGTGTTAAAACCAACTCATTTCCAAGTGTTAAATATTTTACACCAAATCCATCTTGATCCATTATTGCAAGTTTTTTAACTCTTTGAGTCTTTGGTCCCTCTTCAGCTACATAAATTATTCTTGTATCAAAATAACCTTTTTCACCTGTTAATCTTTCATAAACTTTATCTGTAATTATATGACCAACTCTTCTCCAGTTTTTTGGAACAGTAGTAAAAGCTAATGCTAAAATTTCTTTTCCTGCTAAAACATCCCATAATCTAAATTCAACTCTTAAATTTTCATCTTGTAAATTTACTTTTCCTGTTATTAAAGCTTGAGCTTTAATCAATGCCCAGTCTTCAAATCTAGGTTTTAGATGAGCAATATCTGGCTTTTGCAAAAAAGCATTCTTGTCTAAAGGGTTAAATAGTCCAGATTTTTTAAGATTGTTTTCAACAATTTTAGATATTTCAAATCCAATATTCTTAACTTTTAATTGTTTCTCTAACTTTTTCATATCTTTTTCGTTGGATGCTAAAGAAGATACTGCAACTGGCAATGGATTAAGATTACCTCTAGTGATATCTACTTCAATTAAGGCATAAGAACTGAATGGTAAACAAACTATAAATAATATTATGATAATAAATTTATTATTTTTCATCCTTCTAACATTTCTCTTGCATCAAAATTTAATTGTAAATCTTTCCATCTTTCATATCCAGTTGTTGGCACTCTAAGAGGTTGACATAATTGGATTGCCCTTAAAGCACTTTCAGCTAACACCTTATAAAAGCCTTGTCCAGGTTTATTCATTCTAATGTGATCTAAAATTTCAGTATTTATAACTGTACCATCTGGCTTAAGTTTTAATTTAATTCTCACAAGTAAGTTTTCATTGTATGGTAAACCTAATGGAATACTCCAACAACCAAAAATTTGTGCTTTTAAGGCATCTTCCTCATTTAAAGTCAGTCCTGACAATTTCATGCTGGTATCCTCTGATTGAGTAACACTGTCATTTTTTTTTGTTGTTTCAGCTAATTCTTCCTTAGATTTATCTATTAATGCTGCTATTTGATTTGGATCAAACATTTCGTCTTTTTCAAACTCAGAAACCTGCTTTACCTCCTGGTCTATTTTTTCAGGATTTTGTTTTTTTTCTTCAATTTTTTTTACTTTCTCATTTTTTTGATCTGGAAGAGGTACTGTATCTGGTTTTTCTTTTTTTACCTTTTTTGGTGGAGCTTGCTCAGAAACAAGTTTTTCCTGTTCTTTTTTTACTTTTTCAATAATTTTTTTTGCTTTAGGTGCATAAGGTATATTTGTTTGATCACTGATTTGAATTAACTCAACAGAAATTATAGGAGGTAAATCGATTGGTTTTTTAACTATAAAAGGCAGGCTCATTGTTGCAACTATTATTATCATCATATGAAGACTTGATGAAATAAAAATATTTTTATACACTTTTTTTATCTCTCTTTATAAGGCTCGGAAATTAAAGCTACTTTAGTAAAACCAGATCCAGATAACATTCCCATAATTTCTAAAACTCTTCCATAATTAATATTTTTGTCTCCTCTAACATATATTCTGGTGTCAGTTCTATTTTTTGAAACTGCTAAAATTTTTGCAATCACTTTGTCATATTCTATTTTCGATTCTTGTATAAATATTTCTCCTTTAGAATTAATTGTTAAAGTTAAAGGTTCTTGTTCTTCAGGCAAAGAATCAGCCGAACTCTCAGGTAAGTCAACTTGAACTCCAACAGTTAAAAGTGGAGCGGTTACCATAAATATTATCAATAAAACTAACATCACATCTACAAAAGGTGTTACGTTTATCTCACTCATTGGTTCTCTTGAAGAGCTTTTAAATTTAAAACCCATGATTAAATAATTGATGTAAATCTTCTTGAAAAATTTTCTAATTTTTGTGAATATTTTTTTGAGTCACTATTAAATTTGTTATAAGCAACAACTGCTGGTATTGCTGCTAACAATCCTAGAGCTGTCGCAAACAATGCTTCTGCTATACCTGGTGCTACTATTGCTAAACTTGTATTTCTAGATATGGCTATAGATTGGAAAGAATTCATGATGCCCCATACTGTTCCAAACAATCCTATAAAAGGAGCAGTGGAACCAACTGTTGCTAAAAATGTATAACTTTTTCCTATAATATTCATTTGTTTTTCAATACTCACCTCCAACATACTTTCAAGTCTATTTGAAATATTTGATTTAGATTTAGATTTAATGATTACTTGCATTGTATCTCTAAAAACATTTGCCATAGGGTCATCTAATTTATCAGGTAAATTATTATAAAAAGATTCTGCAGATCTAGATTTCCAAAATTTATTTTCAAACTCATCAGAGCTTTTGTTAATTCTTTTGAAAAGTTTTTGTTTCTCAATAATTATAGCCCAAGAATAAATTGAAGATACAATCAAAATTATTATTACTGATTTTACAATTATATCAGCTCTTAAAAATAAATTGATTATTGAAAAGTCTGCGCTACTTGCAAGACCTACGGCTTGTGATGATATATCAGCTTCCATTAAGTGTGTTTCACACTAAAATGTGTCATCAATTTGTCCTAAATATACATTGATTATTCAGCTTTTTTAAAAGTGTTATAAAAAAAGCTAGCAATTAATATAGCATCTGCTTTGTTAGAGTCTTTTTTTCTACTTAGCCTAGATGATATATATGGAAAAATTTCTATAACTTTTGTACGACTTGCATCTTTTTCTGTTTTAATTAAATTAAAATATTTTTTCCATTTAGCTGGTCTTATAAAATACATTGATAATTGCATTGCAGAACATATGCCTTTTAAAACACCAAAAGACTGACCAAAATTAAACATACTTGTAACCCCTTGGCCAGGCATTGCTGAAACTTGTTCGATTACAACTATAATATCTTTTTTTTGAAATTTTTTTATTCTTAAAGAAATTTCATTATAAATTTGAGGACCGTTAACTTGTTTTTTATTTTTTTTCCCTTCGGCCATTACTGGCATATCAATTATTTCACTTATTCGTCCTTCTTCAAAAAAACAAATTGCTCCTGATATTCCTGGATCTATACCTATAATTAGCATTAAATAAATTTATATTTGTGCGTTTGTGTAAATATTTTGTACATCATCTTCTTCTTCTAATGTCTCTAAAAAATCTAATATTTCAATCTTATCTACAGTTGATATATCCAGTTTGTTCTGCGCCACCCATTCAATTTCTGTAGATAAAAAATTACTAATTTTTTTTTCTAATTTTTTTTTAACATTATAAATCTCATTTTTATCACATTGAATTTCATGAAAAGTATCGTGTGAATAACATTCTTTTGCTCCTGCATCTATAGTGTATTCTAATATTTTTTCATCACTTGCTTCGGATTTATTTATTTTTATAACTCCTATCTGGTTAAAATTATGAGACGCTGATCCTTGTGTTCCAAAGCTACCTCCTTTTTTTTGAAATATTGTTCTTAAGTTAGATGCAGTCCTATTTTTATTGTCTGTTAAAGTTTCAACTATTACGGCAATCTTTTTTGGTCCAAAACCTTCATATCTAATATTTTCATAATTTGAACCAGTATTAATATCAGACTTGTCAATAGCTCTTTGTATATTATCCTTTGGCATATTTGCAGATTTTGCTGACTGAATTGCTGATCTTAATCTGGAATTCATGTCTGGATTTTTATCTCCTAATTTAGCAGCTACAGTGATCTCTCTTGAAAGTTTAGAAAATATTTTTGATCTTTGGTGATCCGCTCTACCTTTTTTATGTTTAATACCTGCCCAATGAGAATGTCCTGCCATAAATAACTATAATTTGGTCAATTCTCCACCAAGTATAAAAGGTTTAGCTTTTTTTGCTAACCCAGTAGAAATATTACATTCAACTATTACTCCACATAGACTTGCTTTGCCTTCGGCAGGAAAATGTTTTGTAGAATTTTTTTTTTGAAAACGATTTAAAGAATTTGTTTTATTCATTCCAATTACTGAATCATAATCTCCGCACATTCCAGCATCAGTTAAGTATGCAGTTCCATTTTTTAAAACTCTAGTATCATTTGTAGGTACATGCGTGTGAGTTCCAACCACTAAAGTTGCTTTTCCATCCATTAAATGTCCTATCGCCATTTTTTCACTTGTTATTTCACCATGAAAGTCTACTACAAGAAAATCATAATCTTTACCTAATTTAAATTTATTTAAAAATAAATCTGCCTCCTCAAAAGCATCTTTACATTTTTTCATAAAAACATTTCCCATCACATTCAAAACACCAATCTTAAAACCATTTTTTGAATTATAAATATTAAATCCTCTACCAGGTGAATTTGAAATTAAATTTATTGGACGAAGTAATCTTTTTTCTTTTTCAATATGACTTGTTGTTTCCTTCTGATCCCAAACGTGGTTTCCCGTAGTAATGACATCAACTCCTGAATTAAATAAATCATTACAATTTTTTTCGGTAATTCCAATACCTTCGTCTGCAGCATTTTCTCCATTAACAATAACAAATTCAATTTTATTGTCTTTTATGATATTGTCTAAATTGTCAATTACCGCTGATCTCCCAGATTTTCCAACAATATCTCCTAAAAAGAATATTTTCATCAGAGGATGTGCTTTTCAGTTATAATCAAATCTAATTTTTTATCAAATCTGTTTATTGGAACTTTTTTTATTTTTTGAAAAGAATGAGCTATACCAATTTTTAAAATATTTTTTTTTTTTGAATTTTTTTCAATATACCTATCATAATAACCTCCACCATAACCTAAACGGTACAATCTTTTATCAAAAGCAACTAATGGTACAAAAATTATATCTGGAATAACTTTCTTTGTATTTATTGGCTCAGGTATTCCAAACTTATTTACTTTTAAAACTTCTTTTGTTGACCATATATAAAAATCCATTTGGTTATTTTTTTTAATTACTGGTAGACTAACTTTTTGTTTTTTTTTTTCTAAATATCGCAAAATATCTAAGATATTTACCTCAAAGTTAACTGGATAATATCCTCCTACAGTTTTATTATTAAATTTGATTTTTTTTATTATCCTGCTAGTAAAAATTTTACAATTTTTACTATTTTTTTCCTTTCTCAATTTTAGAATTTTTTTTCTAATTATTAATTTTGACACAAAATTTATTGTAGCTGGTTATCTGAATTGACTTTTGACAAAAAACTTTCTATATCATCTGTCGCTTTTTCAATAATTTTTTCATATTCATAATTATTTTTTTCTAATTGGTTTTTAATTTCTTCTTGCTCTTTATTTAATAAATTAATTTCATTTTCTTTTTTCTCTCTGTATTCATAAACAAGTGTTTTTAATTCTTTAAATTTTTCAGTTAATCTTTTTAGTTCTTCAATTTTTTTATCTATTTTTTTTTTAGTTTCAATATACTCATCTAAAATTGTAATTGACGTAATTAACAATAGTTTGCTTTCTCCAATGCTGCCTAGCGAATTTTTTAAATTGTCGAATTTCTCACTAAGTTTATTTGCTACTGTCTCCAAATGTTCTTCTTGTCCATCTTCACATGATAAAAGATATTCTTTATTATTAAATTTTATAGTTACATTTGCCATTTATCTATTTCTTCTAATAAATTATCTGTCTCTTGATTTAATTCATCTATCTTTTCAGAAAATTCAATTTCTTTTTTTGTTTCTTTAATTTTTTGATTATTTATTTCCTCAATTTTAAATTTAATACTTTCATAATTTTGCTTAACTTGGTTATACTTTGTCTCTAACTCTTTTTTTTCAATTTCTAATTGATTTTTTTGACTGCTTAAATTTGCTATAGTCTCCTTTAAGTTCAAATTTTCAGGATTTATTAAATTTAATTTTACTAAAGCATCATTAAGTTTTTTTTCTTTTTCAAAAATTGAATTCATATATATATAACTATATTATTAAATTGAGTCTTCTTAGTCTAGATAGGATAGCATTTGAATAAACAAAATAGAGATCTTGCAAACGCAATTCGATTTTTATCAATTGATGCCGTTGAAAAAGCCAACTCTGGCCATCCTGGCATGCCTATGGGAATGGCAGATGTGGTTACGATACTCTATAAATACTACCTTAAGTTTAATCCTAAAAATCCCAGCTGGATTAACAGAGATAGATTCGTTTTATCTGCGGGTCATGGGTCTATGCTTTTGTATTCATTGCTATATTTAACTGGTTATAAGAGCATTTCTTTAAATGATATTAAAAATTTTAGACAATTAAATTCTATATGTGCTGGACACCCAGAATATCATCCAAATTCTGGAATAGAAACGACTACTGGCCCTCTTGGTCAAGGTATAGCAAATGCTGTTGGTTTTGCAATTGCTGAAGAAATTTTGAAAAAAAAATTAGGTAAAAAAATTATAAATCATAAAACATATGTTTTGGCTGGTGATGGATGTTTAATGGAAGGAATTAGTCATGAAGCGTTAAGTTTGGCTGGACACTTAAAATTAAAAAATTTGATTTTATTATTTGATAATAATTCAATTTCAATAGACGGACCTACTAATCTTGCTGTATCTGACAACTTTAAAAAAAGATTTAATAGTTATGGATGGAATTATATTGAAATAGATGGTCATAATTACAAACAAATTTATAATGCTTTAAAAAAAACACTAAAATCAAAAGTACCTTCCGCAATCTCTTGCAAAACAACTATTGGTTATGGATCTCCAAATAAATCAGGAACAGCTTCTGCCCACGGAAGCCCATTAGGAAAAAATGAAGTTTCTCTGGTAAGAAAAAAATTAAAATGGAGTTATGAACCTTTTGAAATCCCAAAAAAAATAAAGAATGAATGGATAAAAATAGGAAAAAAAGCTTCTCAAAAATCAGGAAATAAAACAATTAAAAATAACATTGCTAATAAGTCATTTTCAAAAAAAATTCAAAATATTATTAGAAAAGAAAAGCAAAATTATATCAAGTCAATGGAAGCAATGGCTACAAGAAAATCTTCAGAAAAAATATTAAATGTACTTACAAAAAAAATACCAGAACTAATTGGAGGATCTGCGGATCTTGCTGGATCAAATAATACAAAAACTAATAGTCATAAAATAATTAAACCAGGAAATTTTAAAGGTAATTATATTCATTATGGCGTAAGAGAGCATGCAATGAGTGGAATTATGAATGGAATAGCATTACATAGCAACTTAATTCCATATGGTGGAACTTTTCTTATTTTTAGTGATTATTGTAAACCATCTATAAGATTGTCTGCTCTC
>MDTG01426206.1_pt1 | contig 17686 bp, 17 predicted proteins | sample 811421 | NCBI WGS metagenome assembly MDTG01 (sample SAMN05326645, study PRJNA326480) | marine metagenome | isolation source: seawater | place: Pacific Ocean: South East | collected 2011
GATAGGCTGGATGTGGAAGCGCAGTAATGCGTGTAGCTGACCAGTACTAATAGCTCAATTGGCTTGATTTATGCACTGAAAAAAATTTTTAAAGATATATTATTATATTTACACAATGCGCTCTTTAATTAACCATCTGCAATCATATTAAAAATGAAAAAAAATATTTTAAAGAAAAAATTTCAAAACGAGCTGCGCGATACGATTATAGTAAAAAAAAAATTAATTGATCAGATAGATAGCATATATGAAAGCATAAGTTTAATTGCTAAAAATATTAAAAACGGTGGAAAGATTTTAATCTGTGGAAATGGAGGTTCAGCAGCAGATGCGCAACATCTTGCTGCTGAATTTTTAGTGAGATTACGTCCTAATAAAGATAGACCTCCAATACCTGCTATATCGTTAGCTATGGACACTTCAACAATAACCGCATGCGGTAATGATTATAATTTTAATATTTTGTTTAAGAGAAATTTTGAAGCTATTGCAAAAGAAAATGATATTTTAATTGTTATATCAACTTCTGGAAAATCAAAAAATATAATTAATGTTCTTAAACAATCAAAAAAACAAAAAATTAAATCAATTGGGTTGCTGGGCAAAAACGGTGGTATAGCTAAGAAGTATTGCGATATACCTATATTAGTAAAAAAAGGTAACACAGCAAGAATTCAAGAGTCGCATATTTTTCTCGGACACTTTATATTTTCTCAGGTTGAAGATATACTTTTTTTTAAGTTAAAATAGTTCAAACTTGTAATTAATTCTTTCTAAATGATATAAACTTCATTCTTTAAAATCACCTTATTTTTCCTTTTAAAAATCTAAACAAATTTTTATTATTAAACATTAAAAATTTAATCCCTGCTTTTTTAGCGGCGATTCTATCAGTCTCGCTATCACCTATAAAATATGATTCTTTTTTAATTACTGGAAATTCTTTTAAACTTTTTAAAATCATTCCAGGATTAGGTTTTCTTAAAAAAGATTTTTTTTTATATTTTTTTAACACAGCTTTTTCGTGATATGGACAATAATATATTCTATCAACATGAGCTCCAATTTTTAAAAGGTCTTCTTTGATTTTATTTTCTATATCCAAGTAATTCTTAATTTTTATATAACCCTTCCCAATACCGGCTTGATTAGATATAATAAAAACATAATAGTTATTGTCATTCAAATATTTAATAATTTCTTTCGCACCTTTAACCCATTTGAATTGATCTTTATTTTTAATATATTCACCTTTTTTGATTTTGTTCAAAACCCCATCTCTGTCAAAAAAGATAGCTTTCTTGGATAAATTTTTTTGAATAAATCTTGGTGCTGAGTAAAAATCTTTAGGAACGCCAATATCAATAAATTTTTGATTATAAATTTTACCGGTTGTATTTTTTTTTATAAAATATTCTTCAAGATCCCCGAACTTATGTATATCTTTTAGAATTGATTTTTTACAAAAAGCAATACCACCATTTATAAGTATATTTTTGCCAATTTTTTTTTTAACTGCAATTAATTTTTTATTTGAAAATTTAAAATTATTATATCTGTTTAAATCTTTACAAAGTTCTTTTCTTAAAGATAAATAAATTTTATATAATTTAATTTTCTTTGAGAGTGATAAAAGATCTAGATAATTAAAGTTAAATAATGTATCTCCATTAAAAATAAAAAAATCTGATTGAATTTTATTCTTTATTTTATAAATGGCACCTGATGTTCCATTTAACTTTCTCTCTATAAATAAATCTATTTTAGTGTCTAGAATTCTTTTATTTTTATAGGATAAAAATTGACTACCTTTGTAACCTGCAACTATTACAATTTTTTTAAATCCAAATCTTGCAATATCAAATATCAAATAATCTAAAAATTTTTTATTATTAATTTTTAGTAATGGTTTTGGGGTTTTGTTTGTTAAATTTCCTAATCTTGTTCCTTTACCTCCAGCCAGAATTATTGCAATAGGATTTTTCATATATCAATAAAATTTATATAATCTTAAAATTTATGATCCTTTCAACTCAATTAGAATTAGACTCAACATTTGTTATATTTTCAGATTATTAATTTCAATATAATTCCTTAAAACGCTAAATGATCTGTTTTTTAATGGGTTATGGTAACTTGTTTTATTATATGTGGGTGTATAAAAACCAATTTTCTTTTTACTAATTTGATTAAAAATAGTCTTATCAATTTTTTTTAATATATTCCTTCTTGTAATCTTGGGATTTGTTTGAAATGTATTTGAAATAAGTTCTTTGTTTACAAAAGGCACTCTTAGCTCAACAGAGTTAGACATGCTGGCCCAATCACTATCTCGTAACAACTGGTTTATTAAATAAACTTTATACTCCAAATAGCTTGTGTTCAGATATAAATCGCTGAATGGAAGTTTTTTCTCCTGAAATTCATTTAATAAAATTGAATTACTAAAAAAATCAATTTTTTCACCACTTACAAAAAGTGACCTAATTAAATAATAAATTTGACTTAATTCATCATAATCAAATATTTTTTTATATTTTGGATTAGTAAAATTAATTTTTTTTGATAGTTTAGCTACAACCTCTTTAATTCCAAAAAATTTTACTATTTGATTAATCTTATAGATAAGCTTAATTTTTTTTAATGTTCCATAATCACAAAATAATTCATCTCCACCTAAGCCACTATAAGCAATTTTATGTTTCATTTGGTTTGCAATTTTGCTTACTATGAATGAGTTAAGCCCATCAGTTGTGGGTTGATCCATTTCTTTGCAAAATTGAGTATCGTACTCTTTAATTAGCTCTTTTGTAATTATTGAATGATGATTTTGTACTTTGTGTTCTGTACATATTTTTTTAATTTTTTCACTTTCATCAGAAATTTTAATATCTCCGCTTAAATTTTCAAAACTAATAGAAATAGTTGGAATTTCAATATTATTTTTTTTTAACACAGCAAGTATTAAATTAGAATCTATTCCTGATGATAAAAAAAGACATGAAGAAACTTCACTTGTATAATGTTTCATGACAGAATTCTCAATTTCAATGTCAATAGTATTATTTTTTTTTGTAAATATGTCTTTTAAATTAAAATAATTTTTTTTTATTAATTGTTTATTTTTGTATATTAAAAAATTCCCAGGTTCTACGCTCTCAACATTTTCTAATATAGTTTTTGGTTCCCTCACAAAACCTAGTGAAAAGTAATCAATTAAAGCTTCATTACTTAGTTTTTTTTTAAAATAGAAAGATTTAACAGAAGATGAAAAATATAAATAGTTTTTACCAAGAGTATAATAAAGCGGTTTTATACCTAATGGATCTCTTGCTAAGAACAATTCATCTTTGATTAAATTATAAATAGCTATTGAATACATTCCATCTAAAAAACTTAGGAATTGTTCATTATAAATGATATATAAGTGGAGTATAACTTCTGTATCTGAGGTAGTTTTTAGTATTACGTTTTTAAGGTATTTTTGAATTAGAAGTTCCTTATTGTATAGCTCACCATTATAAGTTATCACAAATTTTTTGCACGCTGACTGCATAGGCATATTAGCTCTATCTTTTAAGTCTTGAATTTTAAGTCTAGTATTTAATAGAAAACAGTTTTTCTTATGATTATGCCAGTAATCTTGAAAATCAGGTCCCCTATTTTTAAGTGAGTTTAAAATTTTTTCTATATTTTCTTGAAATGAATTTTCATCTTTTTCTATAAATTTATATCCAGCTATTCCACACATTTTATTACATCTTTCCATTTAGTGATTGAGATATTCTTTTCTCTTTCTAAAGAACTTAACTTTTTGTAATTTTTTTTATATAATTTAATTAGAGATTTAATTTTTTTAGTATTAGAAAATAAATTAATAAATTTTTTTTTATTTTTATTATTTATGTTTATTCCAATTTGATATTTATTTAAAAATTTAGAAACCTCGTCATTATCATTCTTGTTAAAATAAATTATTGGTTTTTTAGAATATAAAATATTGTAAATTTTACTTGGGTACACGTAATTCAATGCACCAGGTTTGGAAAATACCATTTGAAAGTCACTTATTGAAAGATATCTATGAAATAAATTGTTACTTAGAAACCCAATATTTAATAGTCTTTTATTAAATTTATTTTTTACTTTTTCTGAATTTGTGAATATTTTGAAATTTAAATCCTTATTATTAATTTGATTAATAAAATCAATAACAAATAATTCATCATGGACTAAGCTGATATTTCCAATATAAAAAATATTAATTTTATTATTTTTAATTAAAGTTGTTTTTTTAAAACACAACGAATGCCAATTTTCAATTAAAATTATTTTATTACTCTTAATTTTATAATCTTTAATAAGTGTTGTTTTCATTGAGTTAGAAATTGTCACAATTCTATTTACGTTTTCATAAATAAATTTATTCATATATTTTAATAAAAGAAAAAAAATACTGCTTCTTTTTAAAATACCTGAAACTGTTAATGTATTAGGAAAAATATCTTGGCACCATAAAATTAAATTAACTTTAAATAATTTTGATATCAAAATTAAAATAATTCCTACCATTGGAGGATCACTAGTAAAAACAATAGTTTCATTTTTAATTTCATTAATATTTTTTAAAATTAAATAATTCATAGAAATAATTTCTAGTATTTTACCTAAAAAATTTTTAGGTTTTTTTTTATTTTTTAAAGTAAAAACTTTATATTTTTTATTTTTCGTCTTACAACTTAATGAAATAATTTTGGTAGATTCAAGATTAAGTTTATCTATTAAATCTAAAATATAAAAACCATTACCATTTTCTTTTGTAGTATGATTATTTATGAAAACGGTCATCTTTTTTTGTAATAATAAAATTTTCTATTATCAAATAATCCATATTTGATTTTTTAAAACATTTTATTGCGTCTAGAGGTGTGCAAACCACTGGTTCTTGAATATTAAATGAAGTATTTAATAATAAAGGTATATTTGTTTCTTTATAAAATTGAGCTAATAAATCATAATAAAATTTGTTATCACCCTTTTTTACAGTTTGAAGTCTACCAGTATTATCAGCATGTCTGATTGCTGGGGTAATTTTACCCACGTTTTTTTTAAACTTCAAAACTTGCATCATCGTTGATACTTCTTTTATCTTATCAAATTTAAACCATTTTTTAGCGTGGCTTAGCAATATAGAGGGAGCAAAAGGTCTAAAAGTCTCTCTTAATTTAATTTTTTTATTTATAATATCTTTAATATTTTTTCCTCTAGGGTCAGCTATAATTGACCTATTTCCAAGTGATCTTGCTCCCCACTCCAGTCTGCCTCTAAATAAACCTATTATTTTTTTTTTTTTAATTTTTTTTATTATAAATTCTATAATTTGATTGTCACTATTTTTAAAAACAACATTAAATTTAGTTGATAATTTATTTGCTTCTATAATATTTTTAACTTCAAGATTGGTATATGATGGTCCAAGATAATTTGATTTTATAATAATTTTTTTTTTGTAGTATTTTAAATAAGCGTATGCTGCAGCTCCAATAGCACCGCCTGCATCATAAGAGGCTGGGTGTATTGATAAATTTTTGTAATTTGTATTCTGTAAAATTTTGCCATTAGCTAAAGAATTCATTGCACATCCTCCAGAATAACTTAAGTTATTTGAATTAAAATTTTTTTTCATATACCTTAAAGTTGAAAAAAGAGCATTTTCAAATGTAACTTGTAAAGAACATGCGATATCAGCTTTCAATTGCTGATGATAAATATTTTTTTTATTTATACCAAAAAGATTGACCATATTATTATTGTACAGTCTTGGAAATGTTGGCTTAACATTGTTAAAATTAAAATTTAATCCATTTTTAAAATAGCTAAAAAAATTTTCATTAAGTTTATAATTCCAATCCTTTATAGTTACGATTTTTTGAAAATGTTTTTCAAAATTATTATTGCCTAATGCTGACATGCCCATAACCTTATATTCATCACCATAATTTTTAAATCCAAGCATTTGTGTTATAGATTGATATAAAATGCCTAATGAGTGAGGATAATATACTCTATGTTTAATATTTAAATAATCATCATCTCCAAAACCTATTGCGCAACTTGTAAAATCTCCAAAGCCATCTAAAGATAACATAGCAGATTTCTTAAAATTACTTGTTAAATAGGATGAAGATAAATGAGCTAAATGATGGTCTATAAAAATTATTTTAGGTTTTATCGTTGTTATATTAAATTCTTTTAAAAAATAATCTTCAATTTTATTTAGTTTAATTAAATTTTTACTTTTATTTATTGCATATTTTAAATTATTAAAATTTTTAATAGAAAAAAAAATTTTTTCTTTTAGGTTGGCTCTGGAGTTTCTATTGATTGCTATACATTTAATTTCATTGAGTTCTTTGTTCACATGATTTAAGCACATTCGAATGGATTCGCTTGGAAAACCAGACCAGTTTTTTATTCTATTTATTCTCTCTTCTTCTATAGCAAATACAATTTCGTTATTTTTTAGTATACATGCTGAGGAATTTCCGTGAAAAGCATTTATTCCTAATATATATGACATAATATTATACCAATTAAATATTGCATATAAACAAAAATGAAAAGAAAAATAGGAATTTTTACAACACATCCAATTCAATATCAGGTGCCCTTATTTAAGTCTCTAGAGAGAGTAAAAAATATTGATACACATATTTTTTACGCATCAAATCATGGCATGAAACCTAAAATGGATAAGGGTTTTAATAAAAAATTTGCATGGGATATAGATTTAGTATCCGGATATAAATATAAATTTATTGGATCAAATAAAAATGATGTAAATAACTTTTTTCTAAATTCAAATAAAATCAAAAAAGAGATTTTACAGGGTAAGTTTAACGCAAGTATCGTATTTGGTTGGAATAATATATATTATTTAAAAAGTATCTTTTATAGTTTTTTTTACTCTAAAAAACTGATTTTAAGAGCTGAGAACAATTTTTTAAAAAAAGAAAATAATTTAAAAAAGTTATTGAAAAAAATATTTTTCTTTTTATTTTTTAAATTTTTTGATTACTTTTTATATATTGGAAAGCGAAATTACAAATTTTATCGTTTGAATGGAGTACCAAAAAAAAAATTATTATCAGCTCCATACTTTGTAGACAATAATTTTTTTAAACCAAAAAATAAAACACTTAATATTAAAACTAATAAAGAAATTGTTTTTATTTTTTCAGGAAAATTCATAGATAGAAAAAAACCAATGGATATTTTAAAAGCATTAAATAGTCCTATTTTAAAAAAATATAGTTATAAATTTATTTTTTTGGGTGAGGGAAAGCTAAAAAAAAAATGTATTAAATTTTGTAAAAAAAATAATTTAACTAACGTATTATTTCTTGGGTTTGTAAATCAAAAACAAATTAGTAAATATTATAATTTATCAGATGTAATAGTAATGCCGTCCGAATATGAAACATGGGGTTTATCTATAAATGAAGCAATGGCTTCAGGATGTGCATGCTTAGTAAGTAAAGAAACAGGTTGCAACGAAGACCTCATAAAAATAAAAGGTAAAAATCAAAATGGTCTTATTTTTGATTGTGGTAATATAAAATCTTTAACTTTAAAAATAAAATATTTTCTAGACAATAAAAATAAAGTTTCAAAATGGAAAAAAAATTCGATTAAAACTATAAAACAATATACTCTTAATAAAACAATTAATTCAATTAAAAAAGGAATTAAATGAAAAAATTTTGTCTCGTTTGTTCAGGTGGAGGGCATTTAAGCGAAATTTTACAGATTAAAAAAAATTCTAACATTAAAAATTTTTTTTTTATAATCAATTCTAAAATAAACTTTCAGAACAAAAAAAAAATATATTTTATATCCCATGGTGTGAGAGGAATAAAATTGTTAATCAATTTTATCGAAATTTTTTATATTTTTTTGAGAGAACGACCAAATATTATAATTTCAACAGGCGCCAGTGTTGCTCTACCAGCATGTATAATTGGTAAATTATTTTTTAAGACTAAATTTATCTTTTTTGAAACCGTGACTAGAATAAAAAAACCCTCTCTGACTGGTAAAATTATGTACAAACTGAGTGATGAATTTTACTATCAGTGGAAAAGCTTAAAAAAGTTTTACCCAAATGGTAAGCATTATAACATATTTGAAAATCTATGATTTTTATATCAGTCGGTAATAATCAACAATCATTTATAAGACTTTTTAAGAAATTTGAAAAAATATACAATAACCTCCCTAAAAAAAAACCAAAAGTCATATGCCAAATTGGCTTTACAGATTACAGTAATAAAGAATTTAAAATTATTAGATTTTTTGAAAAAAAATTGTTTAATCAACTTGTTAAAAAAAGTGAATTATTCATTTCACATGCAGGAGCTGGGAGTGTAATCGATTCAATTAATAATAAAAAGATTCCAGTATTACTTCCAAGAGAAAAGAAATATAATGAGCATGTAGACAATCATCAAATAGAACTTTATAAACAACTTTTAAAAATTAAATTTGCCTCATCCTTTACGCAAATTTATAAATTAAAAAATAAAGAAATAAAAATTACAAGATTAAAAAAGAAACTAATCTTTAAATAAATTTTTTTATATCGTTGAATAAATTAACAGGCTTAAAGCTGTTAATACATTTTTTATCGTACATACAAAAATCTGTAAGTTTACAATTAGAACAAGATATATTTTTATAATAGTTTAATTGATTTATGCCAATAGGAAACCATTTGCCTTTGATTTCTCTTGAAGAAAAAATTGAAATCGTTTTCAAACCAAGCAATGCACACAAATGCATGTTAGCTGTGTCATGACCAATATATATTTTTGATTTAAATATTGTATTAATTAATTTGTCAAACGGTTTGTCAATAAAAGGCTTACAATTATTTGGAAACTTTTTTTGCAAATAATTTGCTTTATTTTTTTCATTTTCCCCACTCCCAATTATTAAAAATTTCTGTTTTTTTTTATATTTTATTATCAAACTAATTAAATTAGACCAATTAATTAGACCCCAATCTTTAACTTTAAATTTACCACCGAAGCAAAGAATAATTGTTGATTTTTTTTTAGATTTTTTCTTTGTAAATAGATTAATTATTTGATTTTCATCAATTACATTAAAATAAAATCTTTGTATTAATTTTATACTTTCTTTCTTGTTGGATAAATTATTTGTAAAATTATTGTTTTCAAGGCCAATTATTTTTTTTACAAATAAAATTTTAAAAAATATCTTTTCCAAAAAAATATTGGTTTTAGTAAAAAAATTATTTATATTCTTAAAAACAAAAGAAGTTGGCTCTTCTTTTAAATAATACATTTCATCAAATTTATTTTTGATAAAATAATTCAATAAATTAATTAAGTAAAATTTTTTTTTATCAATAACTTTAAATTTAAAATTTAATTTAAATTTAGAAAAAAGTTTTTTAGGATTAAAAAAATTAGTATTATTATTTTGTATCGTTAAATAATGAATATCTGATTGTGGATTATTAAGTTTTATAAGTTTCAAACAGGGGATCGCCACCAGCCCATCTCCATAACTACCATTTCTAAAAATAACTATTTTTTTTTTCATTTATCGGAATTTTCCGATATATACATTAATTATGATTATAATAACAGGTGGCTTAGGCTTTATTGGCAGTAACATTTTATCAAAACTTAATGATCGTAATAAAAAAGATATTTTGTTAGTGGACTCACCTAATAAAGAAAAATTAAAAAATATAAAAGGCTTAAATTATGTTGATTTAATTGAAAAAAAAAATTTTCTAAAAAATCTTTATAAAAATAAATATAAAAATATAGATTATATTTTACATCAAGGAGCTTGTACAGATACTCAAGAGCTTAATCTAGAATACTTAATGTATAATAATTATGAGTATTCTAAAAAAATTTTGCAATATAGTAATAATAATAATATTAATTTTGTTTATGCCTCCTCTGCTTCGATTTATGGAAATTGTAAAAAAATTATGAGAGAAAAAAATATTATTAATGAAAAAAAAATTAAAAATTATTATGCATTGTCAAAGTTAATGTTTGACAAATACGTTTTAGATAACAAAAAAAAAATTAAATCTGCTATCGGATTAAGATATTTTAATGTTTATGGTCAGAACGAATATCACAAAAAAAAAATGTCTAGTCCAGTTCTTTCATTTTATAATCAGATAAAAAGAGATAATGTTTGTAAAATTTTTGGAAGGTATGACGGTTTTAATAAAGGAGAACATACAAGAGATTTTATTCATGTAGATGATGTTGTAGACATAAATATTTGGGCTGCTAAACAAAAATTTGTGGATATAATTAACGTTGGAACAGGAATTTCCTCTAGCTTTAATTTAATAGCAAATACAATAATTAAGAAATTAGATAATGGTAAAGTTGAATATATAAATTTTCCCAATCAATTTAAAGGAAAATATCAATCATTCACAAAAGCTGATATCTCCAAGCTTAGAAAATTAGGTTATAATAAAAGATTAACTGACATCGATAAAGGCATTTCTAAATATTTGAAAATACTAATTAATGAATAAAAAAATTTTAGTAATTGGTGATTTATTTTTAGATATTTACTCTAATTATGAATCATACAGAAAATCACCTGAAGTGAATGTTCCTGTATTAATTAACCAAAAAAAAGAATATTTTATTGGAGGGGCTGGTAATGTGGCTGCTAATTTGAGCTCTTTTAACGAACAAGCTGTAATTATTTCCTTTTTTAAAGATAATATAAAAGGAAAGATAATAAATAAAATTTTAAAAAAAAAAAAAATTGAAACTTTTTTTTTGAAAAATAAAAATTTTAACAACATTATAAAAGAAAGAATTATTAGTAATGGAATTCAGCTAGCAAGAATAGACAAAGAAAAAAAAACTCTTCATACAAACCTAACTTTAAAAATATTAAACAGTTATTTAAAAAAAAATATTTTTTTTTTTAAATCTATTGTCATTTCAGATTATGATAAAGGCTTTATCAACAAAAATACAATGAAAATTGTCACTTTTTACTCGAAAAAATATCATATACCTGTTTTTGTAGATCCAAAAAAATCAAATCCCAGAATATACAGGGGAGTAAATTTTATATCTCCAAATTTTAAAGAATTCAAAAATTTTTATCCTAAATTAAAATATAAAGAAAAAATCAAAAAAATATTTGAACAAACTAAACTTAATTATCTTGTTGTTACTAATGGATCTAGGGGCTCATTTTATATTAATAAAAATAAAAAAAAAATAAATTTTAAGGGTTATAAGATTATAGAGCGTGATTTAAGCGGTGCTGGAGACACCTTCTTAGCCTCAATAGTCTACTCGTTCCTTAAAACAAGAAATATAGATCTATCGATGAATTTTGCAAATAAAATGGCATCAGAAGTTGTGAAATTAAAAAATATTTCTGTACCAGGTCAAAAAAGCTTTCTTCTTGAAAAAAAAAAACTTCTTAAAGAAGTTAAAAAAATACAAATTACTTATTGGAAAAAAAAAAATTTTATAGTAGGGATTACCAATGGTTGTTTTGATTTGTATCATGAGGGACATAAATATTTATTAAGTAAATGTAAAAATTATTGTGATAAATTAGTTGTTCTATTAAATAGTGATAATTCGGTTAAGATTAATAAAGGAAAAAACAGACCTATTGATAAAATAAATATTAGGTATAATAGAATCGTTCGGGACATTAACGTAGACAAATGTATTATTTTTTCAGAAAAAACACCTTTAAAAAAAATTAAAAAAATTCTTCCAAATATTATTTTTAAAGGAAGTGACTATGACCCAAAAGATGTAGTTGGTTATTCATTAATGCAAAAAAATAAAGGAAAAGTAAAAATAATTAAAAGACATAAAAATTACAGTACTACAAATATAATTAACAAAGTTTAGCAATTATTTTTTATTATTCTAAAGTATTTAAGATAAAATATATCAATGATATAAAAGTAATTTCGTATGGATCTAATAAAAAAAATAAATTTATTGCTTGTTTATTCAATGCCTTTATTTTTGATTTTTTCCCATTCCATTGCAGATGCGATAGTTGTATTCACAGGATTAACTTTTTTAATTTTGCTATCTTTCAATAAATTATTTATAACAATTAAAAGTTTGTTAAGAGATAAAGTAATTATAAGTCTCTTTTTATTTTATATAATATTAGTATTTTCTTCTTTTCTAGCTGAATTTCAGTCTTTATCATTTAAAAGATCAATTCCATATATAAGGTTTATTTTTTTTGTTGCTGCAATGAAATATTGGTTATTGACTGATAAAAATTCTATTAAAATTTTAATTTACGCTTTTGTAGCTTGTTTATTGTTTGTCTGTTTTGATGTCATATATCAATATTTTAATTATAAATATGTGCCCATACATCCAGTACATCCAATATTAGGAAACTCTCCAGAAAATTTAATTAAGAAAGGTTTTGATATATTTGGTTATCCCTCAAAAAATTATTACAGATTTCAAGGACCATTTGAAGATGAATATATTGCAGGAAGTTTTATTTTAAGGTTAAGTCCATTTTTATTTTTAGTTGCTTTTAGTATATATAAATTTAAAGAAAACAACTTTTCAAAAATATTAATTTTTTTATCTGCAGCTTTAATTATATATTCTATTTATATAACAGGAGATCGAGCACCATTTTTTATATTGTTTTTAATTTCTACTATTTTGATTTTATGCTTGTTCAATAAAAAAATAATCTTAATTTTTTTATCATCTTTAATATTAATAATATTTCTTGCAGGGCTAAATTTAGATAAAAAAAATAGATATTTAGGTGAGTCCTTAAGTGCTTTAGGTTTTCAAAATAATGAATTCACTTTAGATACTGGTTATGGACATCTTTTTTATTCAGCAATAAAAATTTGGATTGATAAACCTTTCATAGGAGCGGGTACAAAAAATTACCGTAAAATTTGCTATAGAAAAGAGTATAATTTTGAAACTAAAAATAATCATCAATTATGTTCAACACATCCCCATAATTATGTATTAGAATTATTGTCCGAAACTGGATTGCTCGGATTAATTAGTTTTTATTGTATTTTTTTTTATTTACTAAGAGAATTTGATTTAGTTAAAAAAGTTTTAGAAAAAAATTTAAATTATATTAATACAAAATTTTCACTCTTGTCATTAATTCTAATTTTATGGCCAATATCAACAACTGGATCAATTTTAACCAATAAAAATAGTATTATTTTGTGGTTAATTTTTGGATTAACATATTCAGCTCTTAACATTGAAAAAAAAACTCATTGATAATTTTTTAAAAAAATTAAAAAAATTAATTATTAAACTTAAGCGTGTTTATTTTGCTGGAATCTCAAAAACAGATATATGAAATAAAATACTATAAATAAAATAATTGATAATTCATAATATTTAGTAAAATGGAAAAAATATCCTACACAGCAGAAAAATAAATTTATCGCACCACATAACATTAAAGTCTTTAATTTTGAATACTGGCCTAAAAATTTATTAAATATAAAATTTAAATCTCTTTTAAATGGATCTTTTTTACTTTTAATTCTAATAATATTGATTGTCAAAAATTCGTAAACAATAAATGCTATCGGCCAAATAGCAACACTTTCATGTATTAACTTTAAATTTTGTGTGTAGTGAATCATAATTATACAAAAATAAAAACCTATCCCTAGTGATCCTGAGTCTCCTATAAATACTTTAGATAAAGAATTTATTAGCCTTAAATTAAAAATTAAGAAAATACTTATGAAAACTATGAAAGGTAAAAAAAAATTTAATTCACTTTTAGGTAGCATGATTAAATAAAATAGTAGACTGGTTAAAGAAATTATTCCAAGCAAACCATCCATACCATCTATGTAATTAAAAGCATTGGTAAGTAATAAAATACAACAAAATGTAAATATTATTGCAAGTGATTTCAATTCCAATGAAAAATCCTTATACTGACCGAGAGTTGTTACCATTCCAACTTCATTAATAAAAAGAATAGTTGGAATTACCATTAAGATTATTTTTGCAGAAGCATCTAAACTTTTAATGTCGTCGTAAAAACCTATTAAAATAAAGAAAATTAAAATATTTAAAGAATAATTTAGTTGTTCAGAATAATCGAATATAAAAAAAGAATATATTATTACAAAAATTATACCAAAGCCTGAAGTCTTAGTTACTTTTTCTTTATGTATTTTAAATTCATGAGGAACATCAAAAACATTAAATTTTTTTGCGAAAAGATCTAAAAATAATATTGACAAGAAAGAAATAATTATAAGTCCAATTATTGAATACAAATTTATCATTAGAAGAAATATTTAATAAATTATTTCTATACTTTATAATTTATTAGTATATTAAACATATAGTTTATTAGTACATCAAAAAATAATAAATGAAAAAAAAAGCTTTAATTTTTGGAGTCACAGGACAAGATGGTTCTTATCTTTCAGACTTTTTGGTAAAAAAAAACTATATTGTTCATGGTGTTAAAAGAAGATCTTCATCATTTAATACCACTAGGGTAGACCATCTTTATCAAGATACTCACGAAAAAAATAGAAAATTTATTTTGCATTATGGTGACATTACTGATGCTATCTCAGTTTCATCTTTAATTAAAAATATTAAACCTGATGAGATTTATAATTTAGCAGCACAATCACATGTTGCAGTTTCATTTGAGGTCCCTGAATATACCGCAAATACTGATGGAATTGGAGCTCTACGAATATTAGAGGCAATTAAATTTCATGGATTAGAAAAAAAAAACAAAATTTTATCAAGCAGGTACTTCAGAAATGTTTGGCAAAGTTGTTGAAATTCCTCAAAGTGAAAAAACTCCATTTTATCCAAGAAGTCCTTATGGTGTTGCAAAAGTTTATGCACACTGGATTACTGTAAATTATAGAGAAGCTTATAAAATTTTTGCATGTAATGGTATTTTATTTAATCACGAAAGCCCCGTTAGAGGTGAGACCTTTGTAACAAAAAAAATTATTATGGCCTTATGTAGAATTAAACTAAATAAGCAAAGTAAATTATTTTTAGGAAATTTAGATGCAAAGAGAGACTGGGGTCATGCAAAAGATTATGTTGAAGCAATGTGGAAAATGTTGCAAAAAAAAACCCCTAAGGATTATGTAATTTCTACTGGAAAGCAACACTCTGTCAGAGAATTTGTTAACTTATCATTAAAAGAACTTAGTATAAAACACTACTGGAAAGGAAAAGGAATCAATGAAAAATGTTTTGATGAAAAAGGTAATTGTATTATAGAATGTGATAGGGCATATTATAGACCTCTTGAAGTTGAAACACTCCTAGGTAATTCAAGAAAAGCAAGAAAAGAATTAAATTGGAAGCCAAAATATAATCTTAGGAGTCTAGTAAAAGAAATGATTCAGGTTGAATTAAAAAATTTATCATAGTGATTAATCTAAAATCTAAAATTTATGTAGCCGGTCATAACGGTTTGGTTGGGAGTGCAATTATAAGAGAACTTAAAAAAAAAGGTTATAAAAACATCCTAACTGCTGAAAAAAAAAAATTGGACCTTACTAATCAAATAGAAGTACTTAAATTTATAAAAAAAAATAAACCTGATTTTATTTTTTTAGCAGCTGCTAAAGTTGGTGGAATATATTCAAACAAAAACTATAAAGCAGATTTTATTTATCAAAACCTAACAATTCAATCAAATGTTATTAACAGCGCTTACCTGGCAGGAATTAAAGATCTAATTTTTTTAGGATCAAGCTGCGTTTACCCAAAAAATTGTAAGCAACCTATAAAAGAAAGTTACTTATTGACTGGTTTATTAGAGCCAACAAATGATGCATATGCTATAGCAAAAATTGCAGGTATTAAAATGTGCGAAAGTTACAACGAACAACACAAAACAAACTTTAAGTGTTTAATGCCAGCAAACACATTTGGGCCTAATGATAATTATGACTCATTAAATTCACATTTTTTACCAGCACTGATAAAAAAAATTGATAAATTAAAAAATACTAAAAAAAATGCACTGTTATTGTGGGGAAATGGAAAAGCAAAAAGAGAAGTTATTTATGTTAATGATATTGCAAATGCTTGTGTTTATTTCATGAATAAAAAAAAAACTCCTACAGTAATTAATATTGGGACAGGGAAAGATTATTCTATTGATTATTTTGCAAAATTAATTGCTAAGATAATTCTACCTCAAAAAAAAATCGTAATTAAGTATGATTTATCTAAACCCAATGGGAACAAAAGAAAAGTTATGGATGTATCTTTGGCAAAAAAACTCGGGTGGACATATGTTACTGATATGGAAAAAGCTGTATTACTTACATATCAGTCCTATCAAAAAGAAAAAAATTAAAATAAATGAAAAATATTGTTGTTGTAACAGGTGGAGCTGGATTTGTAGGCAGTAACTTAATTTTATTATTGCACAAAAGAACAAAATTAAAAATTATTTGCATAGATAACTATTCTACTGGTAAAAAACAAAATCATATAAACGATAAAAGAATTACATATATTAACGGAAATACAAAAAATATTAAAAAAATATTAAAAAATAAAATAAAAAATATTAAAACTGTTTTTCATTTTGGAGAGTTTTCTAGAATCTATCAAAGTTTCTTAAAAATGAATGACTGTATCGATTCGAATACAATTGGATCTCACGAGGTGTTCAATTTTTGCCTTTTGAATAAAATAAAACTTGTATATTCAGCAACATCAGCAAGCATTGGTAATAAAGGAAATGATAAAAATTTATCTCCATATGCATTTTCTAAAGCGAAAAATTTAGAATTATTAGAAAATTTAAATAAATGGTTTAATTTTAAATTTGAAATCATATATTTTTATAATGTTTATGGGCCAGGGCAAATAGAAACAGGGCCGATGTCAACAGTATTAGGAGTATTTGAAAATCAGTTTAAAAAAGGTTTACCATTAACGGTTGTTAAACCAGGATCACAATCAAGAAGATTCACACATATCAATGATACAGTTGAAGCCTGTTATTATGCTTGGAAAAAAGACCAATGTAGACACTACAGCATCTCTAATAGGAAAAGTTATTCAATTATAAAGGTTGCAAAATTATTTAATTCAAAAATTAAGTTTCTCCCACCAAGAAAAGGAGAAAGGTATGCTTCTGCTTTAACTAGCATGAACTTATCAAAAAAAGTTCATCAACTGTTTGGAAAAATTAATCTTAAAGATTACGTAGAGAATATAGTAAAAAATGTCTGAAAAATATTGTAATTCTTTGTTTACAATATATTTAATTTAGATATAACACTCCAGCCGGTGATTATTGCGAAGGGGTAATACCCGATTCCATTCCGAACTTGGAAGTCAAGCCCTTCAGCGCCAATGGTACTTTGTCTTAAGACATGGAAGAGTAGGTCATTGCCGGCTTTAAAATATTATGAAAATTAAAAGTTCACTTAAGTCAGTTAAAAAAAGAGACCTTAATTCTAAGCTTGTAAAAAGAAGAGGTAGAGTTTACATAATAAATAAGACTAATCCAAAGTTTAAAGCAAGACAAAAATAATTTTTATGGATAATGAAAACCATAAAAACACCTGGAACAATTTTACAAA
>MDTG01033681.1_pt1 | contig 17685 bp, 19 predicted proteins | sample 811421 | NCBI WGS metagenome assembly MDTG01 (sample SAMN05326645, study PRJNA326480) | marine metagenome | isolation source: seawater | place: Pacific Ocean: South East | collected 2011
CGAACATCGAACCCAAGCCCCATCATCTGATGCAGTACGGAGTCATGGGCACCGTGTATGCCAATCAGGTTCTGGGCATAGAGTCCCCGAGAGTCGGGTTGATGAATGTCGGCGGTGAGGAACACAAGGGCACGGAGGATCTCAAGAAGGCCCGCGACATGATGCGGGACTGCGATGCGGTCAACTACATCGGCTATGTCGAGGGGCGTGCCGTCTTCGACGGTGCCGCGGATGTGGTCGTCAGTGATGGCGTGACCGGAAATGTGACTCTCAAGCTCGCGGAGGGTCTCTCCAGCGGCATCATCAAGAAGCTGGCTGCCGGTGCTCTTGAAGTAGATCCGGCCCTCGCTGAACAATTCAAGGCCATCGTGAAGCAGTTGTACAAGGAGTACGACTACCACGAATACGGCGGTGCTCCACTGATGGGTGTCAACGGCATCTGTCTGATCTGTCATGGCTCCAGCGAAGCGCGTACAATTGCCAACGCCATTGGACGTGCTCGTCGGTTTGTCATGTCGGGTGTGAATGACGCTATCCAGGAAATCCTAGGCAGCGTTGAAGTGGAGGCTTGATGACATCTACAGCCGGGTTTCCCCACGGGGTCCGAATTGCCGGTACGGGTTCTGCTGTCCCTGAAAGGGTACTGACCAACGCAGATCTCGCGAGCATGATGGATACCTCCGATGAGTGGATCCGCCAGCGCACTGGAATCGCGGAGCGTCGCATCTGCACGCCTGGAAAGGAATCCGCCTACACGCTTCAGCGTGATTCCCTCGAGCGTGCCCTCGAGGACGCCGGCATGAAGGGATCCGATCTCGATCTGATCATTGTGGCGTCGGTCTCCTCCGAGATGACCTGTCCCTCGAATGCCTGCCGTATCGGAGCGGCGCTCGGTGCAGCGCCTGCCGGTGCCTTCGATCTCGTCGCCGCCTGCTCGGGATTCGTCTATGCGATGAATCTCGCGGATTCATTGATCCGATCAGGTCGTCACAAGGCCATCGGTGTGGTGGGTTGCGACGCGATGTCCACCATCGTCGACTACAACGAACGTTCCGTCTCGATTCTCTTCGGCGATGCCGCCGGTGCCGCTATCCAGGTCCGGGACGACAATCCCGACAAGGGATGCATCTACCAGGTCATCCAGTCCGACGGCGAGAACTGGCCTTCGCTTTTCCTGCCACGGAAAAAAGAGGACATTCCCCCGAATTCCCCGGACATAGACATCGAGCTGGGCAAGCTTCGAATGGAAGGGCGTGATGTCTATCGCTTCGCCGTCTCCAAGTTCAAGGAAGTCATCCAGGACGCCTTGAATTCCACAGGACTGACTGCGGACGACATCGCGCAGTTCATCTGCCATCAGTCGAATATCCGGATCATCGAATCCGCCAAGGAAAAACTCGGGCTGCCTGATGAAAAGGTCTACGTGAACATCGATCGCTACGGTAATTCCTCGGCTGGATCCGTCGGTCTGTGCTTTGATCAGATACGCCGTGCCGGAAAGCTCGAAGAGGGTGATACCGTCGTCTTTGTGGCCTTTGGCGGAGGTCTCACGTGGGCCTCGAGCGTCTGGAACCTCTAGAAATCCCAAGGGTTCACTTGGGGCAGCCGTTCTGATCTATGATGTCCAACATGTCAGATATTCAGCACAACACGGTTTTGTGTCCCGGCCAGGGCGCTCAGGCACTCGGCATGGCTCGCTCATGGTGTGAGTCCTCTCCCGAGGCGGCCAGAATCATGAAGCAGGCCGATGAGATCCTTGATGGTCGATTGCCACGTCCGCTCAGCGAGATCTGCTTCGATGGTCCCGTGGATCTTCTGAACAAGACCGATGTGAGTCAGCCCGCGATACTGGCCTGCTCCGTCGCCTGTTTTCATGGAATTCGGGCCAACAACGAATCATTCACAGCGACTTCCGCATCCGGCCTGTCCCTCGGTGAGTACACCGCCCTGCATCTGGCTGGAGTCATGAACTTCGCCGATGCCCTGGAGACGGTGGCGGCTCGAGGCCGTCTGATGCAGGAGGCGGCGGAATCGTCTCGTGGAGGCATGGTCGCCCTCATGGGTGCTGCCGATGAATCGGAAGCGGTGTCCTTCTGTGACTCCGTGCTGGCATCGCTCGGAGATGACGAAGTGCTTGTCTGTGCGAATTTCAATGCACCGGGGCAGATCGTGCTCAGCGGCTCCGAGCAGGCTTGTCAGATGGCTGTTGAAAAAGCAGGGGACTCCGGCCATCGTGCCAAGGCCCTGCCCGTCGCCGGAGCGTTTCACTCCTCATTGATGCAACCGGCAGCGGATCGCATGTCGAATGTGCTTGAAGGCATCGAGATGAAGGCACCGCAGGTTCCCGTCTGGTCGAATGTGACCGCACAACCCCATGGGACCGATGTCGAAGAAATACGAACACGTCTTGTTGAGCAGATAACCAGCCCTGTCCGTTGGTCCCAGTCAATTCAGAGCATGCTCGAATCCGAGTATTCGGGTTTTCATGAACTGGCTCCGGGAAAGGTACTCAAGGGGTTGATGAAGAGAATCGATCGAAAGATGGAGGTTGTGAACCATGATGAACCAGATCCCTCGTATCAGCATTAGTCTGTTGATCATCGGCGTACTGCTGGTGACCTCGAGTCTGCTTTCCGGTTGCGGACCGGCAGAGGAGCCAGTCAAGGAAGCCAAGAAGGCTCCTCCCAAGAAGAGCCAGCCGGTCGTGAAGCTGATGACCATCGATGAGTTGATGGAAGAGATGCAGATCGATGATCGGGTGTATGTTCCCGAAGAGGATGCGCCTGTCACCAATCAGGGGAGGCGTGGTGTCCTGACGTTCTTCGATTCCTGGGCAACAGGTGATCATGAGACCGTTCTCTCCATGCTCGGTCCAGCAGATGCCGCGGAACTCCAGTCGATGGTCGATGAAGGCCAGTGGGCCAGTGCGACTGGTGACCGTATCGATGCGGTCTACGTCACCACCGGTTCCTCGGCCCAAGGCGGACGTTGTGTCCTGGCGATCTATGAAGTCGGCCAGTTGTCCCAGCCGCAGCTCTGGAATTATCGTGAGCAGGGCGATGGGATGCTGTTCGAGTCGGTGGCGACACCACCGGCAATGATGGGTCGACTGACCGGCGATGATCTGATTTCCGCCTGGTGGGATGTTCTGGCCAAGGAGAAGCTCGCCTGGGATCAACCGGACGCGAACTTGAATGATCTGATCATCGACGATGACTCGCAGTCACTCGCTTCGGGCGGTGGCAGCAAGAAACGTTCACCAGGTGGTGGCGGCAGCAAGAAGCGGACCCCCGGCGGTCGTTGAGGTTCGTCCTGTTCGGATCGAGTTGAATCAATTGAACCCAAGTTCTGGAACATCGGAAACCGAGGAATCCAATGGCGAAAACTGATAGTCGTGTTGCGATCGTCACAGGAGCAAGTCGGGGCATAGGGCGATCGATCGCCGAACGTCTCGGGGCCGATGGTTTTCACATGGTTCTCGTGGCAAGGGATGAAAAGCGACTCGACGAGGTGGTATCCACCATCCAGTCCTCGGGTGGTTCGGCGGAGACTCGTGTCTGCGATCTGGCCGATACCAAGGCCGTCGATGCGCTGATGACTTCGATTCTGGATACCCATGGCAGGCTCGACGTGCTGGTCAACAATGCTGGAATCAATCGCGACGGACTCATACTGAGGATGTCGGACGAGGACTTCGATGAGGTCATGAACGTCAATCTGAAGGCCGCGTTCGTCACCTGCCGGGCGGTGGCTCGTCCGATGATGCGTGGTCGATGGGGACGAATAATCAACATCGGCTCCGTGACAGGGCTGGTGGGCAACGCTGGGCAGGCCAACTATGCAGCCGCCAAGGCCGGTATGGTCGGAATGACGAAGACTCTGGCCAAGGAACTCGGTTCCAAGGGCATTACCGCCAATGTGGTGGCACCGGGATTCATCGAGACCGACATGACCGGAGCCCTCAATAGCGAGATTCTCGAAGAGGCTGCCAAACGGCTACCCCTCAGAAGGCTTGGCAAGCCTGATGAAATCGCCCATGCCGTCGCTTTTCTGGCCTCAGAGGGAGCCGGATATGTGACTGGACAGGTGCTGACAGTAGATGGGGGAATGGTCTGTTAGGCCCCCCTTCTTTTGCACGTTTCCCGGCCCAGCAGCTACAATGGGTCGCATTAAACCTAGGGGCTTCCAAGCCCTTCATCTTCAGGAGATCATCCCGTGTCGGACACCGAGATTGAAGCAAAGGTCATTGAGATCGTTTCAGAGCAGATGGGTGTCGATAAGACCGAGATCACCCGTGATACCAGCTTCGCAAACGACCTGAATGCGGACAGTCTGGATACGGTTGAACTGGTTATGGAATTCGAGGATGAGTTCGAGACATCCATTCCCGACGATCAGGCTGAGAAGATTCAGACCGTTGGCCAGGCCATCGAGTACATCTCTCAGGCGACCAAGTCCTGACGTGTACAGGGTCAGATCGACCTTTATGCAGTTCGTTGAATCTGGAAGAAGGGTATCCGTTGGATGCTTTTCGTTCAGGGGTTCCGCATGTGATTCAAAGCGGGGGCGTGCTCGATGAGCAGTGATCTGCATCGCGTTGTCATTACCGGAATGGGCGCATTGACCGATCTTGGTCATTCGGCTCCAGAACTCTGGGATGGCATGATCAATGGCCGTTCAGGCGTGGGGCCGATTACCGCGTTTGAACAGGACGATCGATGGGACGCTCGAATTGCCGGTGAGGTCAAGGATTGGGATCCCTCTGAGAAGCTTGACGTATTCGAACGCAAGCGAATGGATCGCAACTCCCAGATCGGAGTCTGGGCCGGCATCGAGGCGGCCGAGCAGTCAGGCATAGATTTCAACTCGGGTGATCCGCATCGCCGTGGTGTCGCCATTGGCAGCGGCATCGGCGGCATCATCACGATCGAAACCGATCATCACAAGTTGATCAACAAGGGACCTCGACGAATCAGCCCTTTCTGCGTCCCCAAGCTGATGCTCAATGCCTGCACTGGCAACATCAGTCTCAGGATGAATCTCAAGGGCATGAATCTCGTCACCGCCACGGCATGCGCCTCCGGAGCCCATGCTCTGGCCTTGGCTGCACAGCAGATTCAGCTAGGCAACGCCGATGTCATGCTGACCGGTGGTACCGAAGCAGCCGTGTCTTCCCTCTGCATCTCCGCCTTTTCCGCCATGAAGGCCCTGTCGACCAGAAATGACGATCCGCACAGGGCGTCCCGTCCATTCGATCGCGATCGAGATGGCTTTGTCCTGGCGGAAGGTGGTGCGGTCGTGGTGCTGGAATCCCTTGCGCATGCCAAGGCTCGTGGTGCCGAGATTCTCGGAGAGTTCCTGGGCTATGGAATCTCCGGTGATGCGCATCACATCGCTGCACCGGCGGAAAACGGTGAAGGTGCCGCTCGTGCGATGAAGCTCGCCTTGAAGAATGCCCGCATCAACACGACCGACATCGATTACATCAATGCCCATGGAACATCCACGCCTCTGGGCGATGCCTCTGAGGTTCAGGCGGTCAAGGATGTCTTTGGAGACCATGCCTACAAGCTGACCATGTCCTCGACGAAATCGATGACCGGTCATGGGCTTGGTGCCGCAGGTGGCATCGAATCGGTCGCCGTCATGAAGAGCATCACGGAGGGTGTGATCCCACCGACGATCAACCTCGAGAATCCCGATGAGGGATTCGATCTCGACTTCGCCGCCAACGAGGCCAAGGAACGCGACATCACGTACGCCCTGAACAACTCGTTCGGATTCGGCGGTCACAACGTGAGCCTGGTCTTCGGCAAGGCTCCCTGAGAGCTCCTCTGATTCGTTGTTGGCGGGTCAACTTCTCGAAAGTCAATGTGTCCTAAGGTGTGTGCATCCCTTCTTCAGGAGCACTCCGCTATGACTATCGATGGCAGAATCGAATCGCTTGAATCCCAGGTCCGCATACTGAAACGAATGCTTCTGGGCGTTCTCGCTCTGGTTGTCGCCGCGGGGCTTCTCGCTGCAACCACGCTTCAAGTCGTCCCCGACGTGATCAAGGCGAAGAAGTTCGAGGTCGTCAATGGCGAAGGCCAGACAGTCGTCGAGCTGGGTTCGAACAAGGCTGGTGGAGTGGTTGGCATCGGGCACCGTGACGGACATCGCCTTGTCGAGTTGATGGCTCATCTGGAAGGCGGGACTGTTTCGATCCTCGACAGGCAGAAGAGGACCCTTGTCCTCATCGGAGTCAACGAGCATGGAAGTGGCGCGCTTCAGACCAGGAACAACAAGGGGCAGACGCTCGTCTCGCTGGCGACGAGCCTGACTGGAGCAGGAACCGTATCGACCGAAAACGGCGAGGGACAGAAGACCTCGACGATGCCCTGAGTCATGCTGTTGGCAAGTGAGCGGTTACACCGTCCGGCGCGACGTGTCGTCACCTAGAACGGGAAATTGATGCCCGTGTACAGGAGAATGCTGTCACGGCCGGGGTTGTCCTCGTAGAGACTGGCATTCGAGATGTGATGCCATCGAACGCCCGCATACCAACGATTGTTGTTGCCGATGTCGAAGGTCACGCCAAGGCCGGCCTGCGGCGTGAAGTTGAATTCCGAACCGTTGTAGGGCACGTTGGCGGTCGTTCCAAGAAGACCGATACCGAAGTCTCCATAGAGGGACCATGTGGTCTGACGGATGAAGTGCCACTCGAACATCAGATCGAGGCTGCCACCAAATGCATCAGGGCCCGTCTGGAAGAATCCCCAGAGATTCACTTCCGGAGCGAAGGCGAATCCATCGACGATGAAGTACTGCATGCCCACGCCGCCCTGGATTTCCTGATTGGAGCCATGGACGTCGATGCCCCAGCCACCATGGATGGTCCATCGCATGGAGCCTTCGGCACCAAAGACCGGTACGGCTTCACTTCCACCATCGATGGAGTCACTCGTGGAGGAGGACTGATTCATGGGGTCGCTCGATGCCGAAAGATCCATGTTGGGATCCGAACCTTGTGAACTATCCATATCGTCCTGGAAGGCTGCTGGAGCCACTCGAAGGTGACTCAGGGAGGCGGCTAGATGGGAGGCATTGGTCGTTGTTTCAAGACGAAAGCCAGTAGTGGCCTTCTGAGCCGGCTGTGGAGATGCTGCAAGCACACTTGAAAGGGTCAGTGTCATCATCAGAAACATGATCGAATTCCTCGCGTCTGGGCCCCTTCCCGGGGGCTTGGATAGTCATGGCAGGCTATCAGGTTGAAGATCATTCGTCTTGTGATGAAACTCATCTGAAGTGCCTAAAACGTCGCATCGGCACTATTGAAGTCCCAGACAAGTCCTGCTGTGAAAAACATGGAATCTACTGATTCCGATAACTCATTCGGACCCACGCAAGGCTGGTCTACATGGACCAAAAAAAAGACCGCCGTCTGAAGCTCCGACACTTCCAGACGGCGGCGCGCCACGGAGTTAATCCGCGGTTTGAAGACTGATGATCTATTCCAAATGACGGTTCAAGACCGTCGTGTGAATACGGTAGCGACTACCCCAGTCAGCGGTCAATCTGATTAGACCGCTTTCTCAGATATCGACATAAGATGCTAATAACAAACAACTTAGTGGAATATTGAGCGAGGTGCTGCTGGTAAAATGGCTGGTAGAAGCCGATTCACAGACCAGTTGATCCGCTCAACTTTCTGAGTTCACAAGCAACATTTTCCAACGCTCGGCTCGTTCGCCCTGAGAGGCGTGTCAGGGCGGGAATTCTCCATGGTCGGGTGAGCAGGTAGGTCGCGATTCTCCATGGTCTGGATGAGCCGCTCTGGTCCACGAGTGAATCAGTGCCCGGAGGGAGATTTTCAGATGAATCGTCACTGACTCCCCGGATGATGGACCATTTGATTCCAAGCTTCTCACAGGCCTGAGCAAATGCCCAGGCTTCCATGTCGACCAGATCGGCCTTGGAGGCTTCATGCAGTTTTCGCTTGTCCTCAGGGCTAAAGAGGGGGGTATTGACCATGTGGATGCTCGCTCTCGAGCCGCTCTCGGGATTCACCGACTCATCCATCGCCAAAGTGTTGGCGTCACTATCCAGAATCCTGCTGATCCAGAAGGCCTCTCCGGAAAGAATCTTGGGGTTTAATCCGCCGGCGAGGCCAGCCAGAATGAAGTGCCGGTGAACAGGACCTCCAGAAGCATCTCGAACAGCTTTTTCAACAGACTGGGCCCCTGGGCCTGAAATCGTGATGGAATCCTCCACACCATGTTTTTTGAGGCCTTTGGCCTCTATTTCCAGTGGGCAGAAGATCGTTCTTTGTGGCCTTGGTTCAGTCATGGCAGGTGCAGGCTAGCAGGGCTCTGGGCGAATTTGGTCTGCTGGCGATTTGAAGCCGGAGAGGGATTTGCGTACGATTCGTTTCTCCTGACCCCATCGTCTAGTCAGGTCCAGGACATCAGGTTTTCATCCTGAGAACAGGGGTTCGAATCCCCTTGGGGTCGTTTGCTCGCTTTGCACCTGTCATTTGACGCTTTGTTCACGAGGCGTGGAGTGACTATCCAGGTCATTCCAGCCATCGTGTGGTTTGTCATCTGCCTTCCGATTCTTTTGAATCAGGAGGCTTCTGCAAATTTGCCAAGGCTCGATTCGCAGACGGCTCAGATTCTCAATCTGGTTCAGGATGGTCCCGATGTTCAAGGTGATGCCTTTGAACTGATGGCCGGGTATGTGATCGAAGCCAGCAATTCGAACAGCCAATCGGATGAGCCGGTGCGAATTCGACTGCAGTTGGATTCACTGCTTGCCTCTCCCGACGACGCTCGAGGTGATGTCTTCAGAATTCGAGGCCGACTGCTCGAGACAAGACAAATGACACGGCCTCATCAAGCCATCGAGGAGTGGATGGTACGACTGGTGTCTGGTGAACCGGTCATCGTCTATCTCCCGAGATCACAGGCCTCGGGTTTCGCGGGTGATGGTCGAGTGATCTCCATCGATGCGAGGTTCTTCAGAAACATCGAGGTTCGATCCAGAGATGGTCGTTTGAGAGCCTATCCGACTTTTTTCGGTGTCAGTCCATTGGCAGCAGGACGAGTGGAGACGATGGTCTGGGAACAAATGGATATCCTCATGCTGCTTGGATTCATGGGACTTCTCGTCATCGTTGGATTGGCCGTCATGGTCTTCGCCAGACGCCAGGGATGGCAGTATTCGGCAAGAGAGGCACGCGTGATTGAAAAAGGAACACCCGTTTCCGACGACCCTGTCGCTGCGTTGGAGGAACTACGCGCCCAGAACGAGAGGAGAGGTTCATGATCGATTTGAATGTGTCGGTACCAGGCGGATCGTATCCCGTGATGATCGAGGCCGGTTTGTTTCCTCAGATCGGTGAACGTCTGAAGGACATTCATGGCGGTCGTCATGGACTGGTTGTGTTCGACGACAAGGTTCGGCCTCTGCATGGACAGTCACTCATGGAAGGCTTCTCGTCGGAATGGAACATGCAGGCAGTCGATCTCGAGGCCTCTGAAGCCAGCAAGCGATTGGAAACCGTCGGTGGACTTCTGGATGATTGCCTCGTGGCCGGATTGGACAGGGGTGGGCTGATCGCGGCGGTTGGTGGCGGCATCACCGGTGATGTCGCCGGATTCGTGGCGGCTTCCTACATGCGTGGAATTTCCCTTGTTCAGATTCCGACGACGCTTCTGGCCATGGTGGATGCTTCGGTGGGAGGCAAGACGGGAGTCAATCTACCACTGCCTGATGGAGGCGGAATTGGGAAGAATCTGGCGGGTGCCTTCTGGCAGCCTGAAGCGGTACTCATGGACCCCCTGGTTCTCAAGACGCTGGATCAACGTGAATTGCGATGTGGACTGGGTGAATGCATCAAGCATGCCATGATCGCCGACCCATCGATGCTTGATCTCATCGAATCCGATCGCGTGGGCATTCTTGCCGCCGAGCCGGACTGTCTCGAAAGGCTGATTCACCAGGCGGTCCAGATCAAGATCTCGGTCATCGAGAATGATGAACGTGAAAGTGGCGTACGGGCATCCTTGAATCTCGGGCATACCTTCGCCCATGCCATTGAACCGATTGGATCATTGGATCTGAGGCACGGTGAAGCCGTGGCCATTGGTCTTGTTGCAGCAGCTACTTGCGCCTTGGAGCTGGGAATGATCGAGGTCGACAGAGTCGATCGCATGCGATCAATCATCGAGTTGGTAGGGCTGCCGAGCCGCCTTTCCTCCCCGATCCCCGCAGCTCAGCTCATCCAGACGATGCGATTCGACAAGAAAGCCCATGATGGTCAACTGCGTCTCGTGCTTCCCGATTCGAACGGCGTTTCCATTCACGACGATGTCCCCATGGATGTGGTGCAGAGGGCCTGGGAGGTCGTCGGGGCTGTCTGAGAGTGATGAGATCGGGATCCCGGTTCAAGCAGCAAGTCTGACGAGGCCGATAAGGAATTGGCTATCAGTACAGTTCCGCAGCAACTGGGATCAATACCACCGTGCGTACCATCGCAATCGTGAATCAGAAGGGTGGTTGTGGCAAGACCACAACCGCCATCAATCTTGGTGCCGTGGCTGCTTCAAGAGGCATCCGAACCCTCGTGGTCGATATGGACCCTCAGGGGCATTGTGCGGCTGGTCTGGGCGTCCCACTCGATGGGATCGAGTTCGGTGTCGTCGAGGCGATGCTGGCCCAGCAGCCAGATCCCGATGCGTTCAGCAGACTCTGGCCGGTTGGAAGAAACCTGTCGTTGTTGCCCAGCACCATCATGCTGGCACTCCAGGATTCCTCGGAAGGTGAACTTTCCAGGCTGGCGGATCGTGACCAGCGTCTCTCGCAAGCGTTGGAATCCCTCTCCCACGGACATGATCTGTGTCTGATCGACTGCCCACCTTCCATAGGACTGCTCACATTCAATGCCCTCAGGGCCGCTCAGGAGGCGATCGTTCCAGTCGAGACCGGCTACTTCGCCATGCAGGGTGCTCATCGTCAAAGACAGACCATAGAGGCATTGGTGCACAGGCTGAACAAGCCATTGCACTGTCACATGCTTCCGACTCTCTACGATCCCACATCGGCTCTGGCGATCAGGATTCTCGCCACACTGAGACAGCACTTCGACGATCTGCTCATTCCTGTTCAGATACGTGAGGACGAGGCCTTTCGGGTAGCCGCCAGTCTGGGGCAGCCGGTTGTGGAACACGCCCCCGGTTCCGATGCACGAAATGATGTCGAGATGCTTCTCGACTGGCTGCTGGCGAATCCTCCTTCGCAGTTGAAAGTCACGGAGGATGTCAGAGAGAACCATCCCAATTCACGAGTCGCGGAGATCGCGATGCGTGTCGAATCAGGGGATGACAATCGACAGGAACATCCTGTGCCTGTCACCTTTGGTGTCGAGGTCACCGAACGGGGGATCCGTTTCAGGCAGCCTGGTGGATCCAATCAGTCGATGTCCATCTGTGGTGATTTCAACGGTTGGTCGATGTCCGCGACCCCGATGAGCTTCAAGCCCGACTCGGGCCTCTTCGAGGCGGTCGTGGCGCTGCCTCCGGGAGAGTACCGGTATCAGATCGCGGTGGATGGTCGTATGCATCGGGATCCGTACAACAGCGTGAGCTCCGGACAGGAACAGAATCAGCCCATCAGTCATCTGATCGTCGGCGACGAGATCGATGGTGCATGAGCCGGCTCAGAGACGATATTGACCAGTTGACGGCCTGCATGACGACACCGGGCATGGATCGCGGTTCCGATGGTGTCTCCGAGTCACGACATCGCCCAGAGATCATCGTTCTGCTCATGGGGCATCTGCCGGTGAGGGCTGGATTGTGGCGACTGCCCGTCGCCAGTTTGCTTTTGCCAGAATGCGATTCGCTCATCGTGGCCAGGCAGGAGGACCAGACACTTTTTCTCGAGTGCATGGGTTCATCAATCGCCAGTCTCGATGAATCGACTCTTTCAAGATTGGAACATCTTCCGGAAGATTCCAGGATCGTGCTGGTTCCGGACTCGAATATCGATTCGGATGTCCTTGCAAGCGTCGAGCCAGATCGAATCGCACTGGTGACAGGTGGAGATCAGGCTGCCATCGTCGGTGCCTACAGTCAGTTGAAGAATCTGAAGATCGATGATGAACTCACGGTGGAACTTGTGATCGCGGGTTCCGAGCCGTCGGAGGTGGATGCAACGGCGACTCGCTTGATCGATGCCGCCTCCAGACATCTTGATCGTCGGGTCAGCTTTGTCGGAGCGATTGGAAAGATCGAGGGCGATACAGGGCTCGTCGCCTCATGTGCGGTGCCAGACCACGATGGCGGTCTGGCCGAGCTTGCCAGGCGTATTCGCCGCGGTCCTGTCATGGAAAGATCCCGCGAGGATGATCGTTCGAATTCAAGAGTGGTTTCCTCCCGATTCGAAGAGAGTCCGATGACACCTGCCTCACTGGCTCAGGCCATGATCGAGTTCGAGTCCGTGTCGAATACGGTGCCTGATGAGTCGCATGGAGTCGAGATCGAATCGGATTGCAAGAGGCTGATCCCCATGCAGCCGACAGTCAAGCCGTCACGCGAGGTGCCCGTCTCCTCCGGTAGTGTGCCGCCGCCGACTTCGGCCACGAGTGAGGACTCTGGCCACGAAAAGGCGAGGAGTGAGGGGGATACCCGTAAGTCGACGATGTTGAGTTCCCATCTTCCCGGTATCCATGCGCTGCCAGTGCATTGCCCAGCCTGTCGAATGGTGGAGTTGGCGACCGATGATTCCGGTCATCTACATCTGCTTTGTCGAGTCGAGGACATGACCAGCCTCCCCGCCGTCAAGACCTGGGTGCATGACCATCATCATCTTCTTCAAATGGCCATGCCCGGTATCCGATTGGGGCAAGCGGACTCGGTTGAGATCCATGTCCTCGGAGAGGATGTCGAGGCCCTGTGCGGACTCAGAGGTTCCGGTTGGCATCCCCATCTGCTTGTTCGAGTGGATGCGACGCAGGAAAACTGGATTCAAGTCCCACTGGAGGGATGACCGCTTCGTTGAAAAGCGGAAACCCATCGGTAGTAATCCATTAATTCGTTTTCTTGCCTCTCAGAACCTGAGCGGCTAACGTCTACGGAATGGCTGATGAAGATCCTATTACCGACAAGGTCCCATTGGATTCCGATGGATCCTGTTTCAAGGGCCGCTTGATCGGATTGTCAGTTGCGCTTGTCGGAATCGTCATTCTTGGCGTTGCCGCCTCGCTGGCACCTGCCGAAGCGGGCTTGGGTACTCATCGGGCGCTTGGGCTACCGCCCTGCAACTGGATCACCATGATGGACATGCCCTGTCCCACCTGTGGCATGACCACCGCCTTCAGCAATACCGTAAGGGGCGATTGGGTCAGTGGTTTTCGAGCTCAGCCGCTTGGGCTGGTATTCTGCGTGGTCGTCGCCATGGCCATCATCGGCGGGCTGTGGACAGCCATATTGGGTCGAGGACCCGGTGGGTTGATCTCAACAGTCTGGAACCGCTGGTGGACATGGGGACTTGTGGCCTTTGCCTTGTTGGCATGGGTATGGAAAATCGTGGACCACAGAGGACTCATCTGATGTCGATGGCAGGAATACGTCGTCTGATCACCATCTTGTTGCTCGTGTCATCACTTCCATGGCTGTGTGGCTGTGCCGTTGGTTACATAGCGGCGGGGATGCAGCAGAATTTCGAGTACCAGAAACTCGTCGAAGTCCTGGCTCGCTACGACGGTCTGGAGCATCAGACGGTGGCGGTCGTCGTGGATGCGGATCTGGCGACTCTCTATGAGCATCCCATGTTGTGCGATACCGTGGCGGAAGGTGTCAGCAAGCGATTGCAGGACAAGGTCTCCGGAATTCGGATTCTTCCACAGCCAATCGTTCGCAACTGGAAGTTCTCCACACCGCAGTGGAACGCTCTGCCCTATGGCGACATCGCCAAGCAGCTGAACGTGGACCGTGTTGTTCTCGTTGACATTCAGAACTTCCGACTCCATCCGCGTGGAAATCGATGGATGTGGGATGGTCAGTGCATCGCCATGGTCGGTATCATCGAACGAGACAACATCGAGCCGGATGAACTGGCGGATATCTACCAGGTCAGTGCCAGATTCCCCAAGCTCAAGGAGCTTGATCGGGAAAGCGCGACTGAAAACGCGATTCGAACGGGGTTGTACGTCGAATTCATCAAGAATGTCGGGTGGTTGTTCTACCCGCACGTTCAACCGAAGTATCCGGATCAGTATCGTCCGGAGCTGGACCGCAACAATGTGGATGTGGAGATCTGACGCATGACCACGATGTCTCGAATCAAACTGGCATCGGCTGTGCTTCTCGGAGTCGCCTTCTGCATGATGCTCTGCTCTTGCAACATCGCCAGTACGGTCGCCTATGTGACTGCGCCGAATCCCGTCACGGAGGCGCAGTACGAACTCAAGGATACGAGCACGGTCATCTTCATCGACGATCGAAGAAACTGGGTGAGTCCGGTGCGTCTGCGCAGGATCATCGGTGATACCGCCAGTGAGGGACTTCTGAAGGAAGAGCTCGTCACCGATGTGATTTCACCAAGGGATGCCACGGCAGCAGCTCGCCAGTTGGACCGGGGTCCGCATCCGGCGGGTATCGATCGTGTCGGTGAACTGGTCGGGGCCAAGCAGGTCATCTATGTCGAGATGGTGGGGTTCTCGCTGACTCAGGACGGCATGACTCCAGAGCCCTATGCGGCCTGTCGAGTACGGGTGATCGATCTGAACGAACAGAAGAGGATGTTCCCTCGCGTCGAGGATTCGGATGCAAGACTGGTCGAGGTCACTCTGCCCGGTACCAAGTCCCAGGGGATGACGGACTCCAGACAGCGTCAGAAACTTGGTGAGCTTCTGGCCATCGAGACTGGAAAAAAGGTCGCCATGCTTTTCTATGAACACAGCGAGGCGGCCATTGGCGCCAATCTTCTGTACGGCGAACGTTGATGACTGTTCGAGATTCCGAAGTGACCGCTTCGGGGGCGATGCCCTCGAGAATTCTGCACCTCGTGGATGGATCACGATCCGATGGGCCGTCGGCTTGCATGGATCACGTCAAGGATCTGATCTCGGATCGATCGGATGATGTCCTGCTTTCCGTCGGGGGGCTTCCCGATGGAGTGCATGGAACCCTGCCTGCCGGCGCTCGATTTCCCTTTTTTCAATCGGGCCTTCTGAAATCACTGCTCAAGAGAAGACGCTGGGGCGATGCGGGATTCGATGTCGTTCATGCCTGGGGCCTTCGTTCGGCGGCACTCGTGGCCGGTCTCGACAGGCGACAGGCGGTGGCGATCAGCATTGACGGATTCGACGCCTCCGATCCACAGGCGGCAGTGGCGGCTTCCACGATGTTCTCGGGGCGTGCAGCCTGCGCATTCGGGTCCAATCGCTCTCTGGAACGTGCATGGGCGCTTGTGGGCGGTAGTCGTCGAGGAGCCGGAGGTGAGGAGATCATCGAGCCGGTGTTGAATCCAGATCGTTTTCAGGCTCGAAATGAAATTCTCAGACAGAGTTGGGGAGCGGACTCGAAGACGACGGTGATGGGCATCATCGGATCGCCCATGGAACACCTGAATCTTCTGGACTACGGATCCATGTCGCCTCGCTGCTGCATGTTCCACGATCACTTCATGCTCCTGGCTTCAAGTCGTGGAGCGCGTCGAGGCGATCTTGTTCGATGGTTGGGCTGTGCCGGACTTGATGTGGAGCTCGTGTTCGATGATCGAATCGACTCCATCGAGGAGGTCGCCGGTTCTCTGGACATGGCCGTCGCCCCTTCGGCGATCGCCGTTCGAAATCATGTCTGTGATGCGGCGCCGGCCATCGCGGCCGCATCGGCGGGTGTTCCTGTCGTTCTCGGTGTGGGGCATCCTGCCGGCGACTATTCAGGACGGCATCCACTCCTGCATCACTCCTTGATGCATGGCGAGCACGCAGCAACCAAGTGGCTCAGTGAGAACATGCGGGAGAAGGTCGAGATCGAGCCCGATGCCTGGCAGGAGCGTTGGGCCGGTTGCCTGCAGAACCTGGACACGCTGTATCAGCGGGCCATTTCCCTATCCGGGGCGAGCAGATTCATCGCGGCATCGTGATACAGGGATACCAGCAGTTCCTCCGGAATCCCCTTTCCCTCCAGGGCGGGTGAATCCAATGGTCCGAACCGATCGGGGTCGACCATCTCAAGATCGGGATCCGCAATCGGAGAAGGTCCTCGATAGTCGCTTTCCCACAAGGTTCGAAGAGCCCAATAACGACTTGCGTAGAGATCGAACGCCTCCTCGGGTGAGGCAGCCTGTGGTGGGGGATCGCTCGGGAGCTGTTCGGCCGGTGTCATGTGCTCTTCGCGGGTGACGATGTCCGAGCCGAAGAGGATCCTTCCTTTCCATCTTGCCAGGAAGGAAGCCAGATCCTCGTTGGTATGCGTACTGAGGACTCGAATCATCCACTTGGTGGCCGAGGTGTCAAGATGAAGGTTGTCATGACGTTCGAGCAGCCCATCGAGGAATGACAGATCCTCCGGCCAGCCACCCATATGAGCCGCTATCCAGGGTTGCTGGTATCGATCAAGCAGTCTTTCAAGTGGTTCATACTGATCTCGCTTGGTTCCATACCGTTGGGCATCTGTGTAACGAGTCTCGAACCAGGTATCCGGGTCGGAGACATGGGTCATGAACATCATTCCCAGTTCAGACGCCAGATCCATAGCCGCCAGACGCTGGGGCGAATCGAGCGCCAGCAGACCCGGATTGCCGGACTCGATTCCATAATCGATTCCCCGAGGAGCCGACCAGAATTTGACAATACGACTTCCAAGATCATGGAATGCCCGTATACGCTCCAGGAAACCCTCTCCATGGGCATGAAGACGATCCTCCTGGGCAAAATCGGGAACGGCGATGAAGCGGACTCGTTCTCCGAGAATGGACTGGACGGTCTCGACCTGATCGAGTGGGGTCATGCTGTAGGTGAGCGTGATACCGTACGCATCAGCGGCTCGCTGGTAGCACCTCACGGCATCGTTTCCGGACAGATGCGTGTGGACGTCAACGATCGGGCATGGCGAGGGATGATTGCCGGCCTCGGCGAGGTAATCCAGTTTCAGCAAGTTGGCTGCATGAAGAGTGTGATTGGGCATGATTCAATGATGATAGGCAAGAGCGGCCATCCAGACATCGTCCTAGTCCATGATTGGCTCGTCACAGTCCGTGGTGCTGAACGTGTTCTTGACCGATTCGCTTCCCGGTACGGGCCCACGGATCTGTACACGCTTGTGCACGATGGTTCGCCACTCACGGATGCGATCGACGCCTGTCGAATTCATGTATCCCCCATGCAGCGATTGCCCGGTGCCAGCGGTTCCCTTCGACGGTGGTATCTGCCGATCATCCCCAGGATGATCGAGTCGCTTGCCATTCGCGAGTGTGATCTGGTTCTTTCCGACAGTTCGTCCGTGGCCAAGTCCGTCAAGGTGCCCGAGGGTGTGCCTCATCTCTGCTACTGCCATTCCCCCGCGCGATACATATGGGATCAGACGGAGGACTATGCCGTTGGCTCGAGGGGGTATCTCCGTGCCGCAGGACTTCGGACCATTCGCGGCCGTTTTCAGAAATGGGATCGGAAGACAGCCAAGGGCGTCGATTGTTTCC
>MDTG01248836.1_pt1 | contig 17685 bp, 15 predicted proteins | sample 811421 | NCBI WGS metagenome assembly MDTG01 (sample SAMN05326645, study PRJNA326480) | marine metagenome | isolation source: seawater | place: Pacific Ocean: South East | collected 2011
GACAGGAAGAAAACTTAATTTACAGAGTGATGCTAGATATCGTTTTGAAAGAGGAATAGATACTGAGTCAATTTTTTGGGGCGTTGAAGCTGCAAGTCAAATGATACTTGAGTTATGTGGGGGTGAGGCAAGTGAATTTGTTGCTTCGGAAATAAATAAAAAAGAAATTAAAAAAATAAACTTTGACACTAACAAAATTAATTCAATCGGAGGCATTAATATAGATATAAAAAAACAATGTAATATTTTAAGCTCCCTCGGATTTCAGGTCAAAGAAAAAAAATCAATTCTTGAAATTGAAATACCAACGTTCAGACCAGATATATTTGGAGAGTCAGACATAGTAGAGGAAATAATAAGGATCTATGGATTTGATAAAATTCCTCTCAAAAAAATTAACAATGAGCAAAATAAAGAACAAATATTAAGCTCTTCAATTAAAACTTATTATAAGGCTAAAAAAATCATTGCTTCAGAAGGATATGTAGAGGTTATATCATGGTCTTTTATGGATGGAAATAAAGCAAAAGTATTGTTTAGTGATTTAATTACTTTGCAAAATCCAATTAGTAGTGATTTAAACACCATGCGACCATCAACTATTCCTAATCTATTGGAAGCCATCAATCAAAATAAAGCTCGTATGTATACAAGAGCTAAGATTTTTGAAGTTGGCCCAAATTATTCTAAGTTTCTCAATGATTTACAGGAAAATGTTGCTTCAGCAATTACATATGGCTCAATTGATGAAGAAAATTGGTTATCTAATAAAAAAAATAGTGATGTCTATAGTGTAAAAGCTGACCTATTTATTATCTTAACCAGTTTAAATATTCCGATTGATAATTTATTGTATGATAAAAATGAAGATAACATTTATCATCCTGGAAAATCAGCTACTTTAAGATTAGGTAAAAAAATTATAGCAAAATTTGGTGAGTTGCATCCAATTTTACTTAAAACTATGGATATAAACATAAACGTTTATGGATTTGAAATTTTTTTAGATAATATTTATCAATTTCAAGAAAATAAATCTTCTTCTCGTGGTACTTTTTCAAATAACCCATATCAAATGGTTGAAAGAGATTTTGCTTTTTTATTTCCAAAAGAAATTGAAGCTAATGAAATTATAAAGAAAGTTAAAAAAATAGATAAAAATATTATTAAGAATGTAACAATATTTGATGTTTATGAAGGAAATAAGCTACCTAATAATAAAAAAAGTATTGCAATTAGAGTATTACTTCAACCCCAAGAAAAAACTTTTAAGGATGAAGATATCGAAAATTTATCAAAGCAAATTATAGATCATATCTCAAAATCATTCGAAGCTTCAATTAGACAGTAATGACAGAACTCAGTTCTATAAGAAATTTTTCTATTGTTGCACATATTGATCATGGAAAATCTACTTTAGCTGATAGGTTAATACAATTTTGTGGAGGCTTATCAGACAGAGAGATGAAAGAACAAGTTCTTGACTCAATGGAATTAGAGAGAGAAAGAGGGATTACAATTAAGGCGCAAACAGTTAGGCTTACATACAAAACACATGATGGAAATGAATATATTTTGAATATTATGGATACACCTGGACATGTTGATTTTTCTTATGAAGTATCTAGATCTTTAGCGGCATGTGAAGGTTCGCTATTAATTGTTGACTCCACTCAAGGTGTTGAAGCACAAACATTGGCTAATGCTTATCAAGCAATAAATAATAATCATGAAATATTACCAGTTCTAAATAAAATAGATCTACCTTCATCTGAACCAGATAAAATTAAATCTCAAATTGAAGATGTGCTGGGTATTGAAACTGAAAGCGCATCCTTGGTTTCAGCTAAAACTGGTTTAGGAATTGAAGATTTACTTAACAAGATTATAAAATTACTTCCTTCTCCATTAGGACAAAAAAATAAAAAATTAAAATGTATGTTGGTTGATAGTTGGTATGATAGTTATCTTGGTGTTGTAGTTCTTGTTAGGGTTATAAATGGAGAGTTAAAGAAAGGACAAAAGATAAGATTTATGGCCACAGGTGCAACGTATACAATTGATAGAGTTGGTATATTTTCTCCAAAAGCTAGTGAAGTCAATTCATTAGGACCGGGTGAGATTGGATTTATAAACTCTGGTATCAAAGGTGTTTCTGATTGTAAGGTTGGTGACACAATCACAGATGATAAATTGCCAACCGACGAAGTTTTACCAGGATTTAAACCCTCTCAACCTGTTGTTTTTTGTGGAATGTTCCCTGTTGACTCAGATGATTATGAACATATGCGAGATAGTATGTCTAAACTTGCATTAAACGACTCAAGTTTCTCTTATGAACCTGAAGTTAGTCCAGCATTAGGGTACGGTTTTCGCTGTGGTTTTTTAGGATTGCTTCATTTAGAAATTATTCGAGATCGTTTCGAAAGAGAATTTAATTTAGAGCTTGTTACTACAGCTCCATCAGTTGTTTATAAGATTTTAATGAAAGATGGCTTAACAATAGATTTACACAACCCTACAGATATGCCAGATCCAGTTAAAATAGAAAATATTTCAGAGCCATGGATTAAGTCTACAATTATAGTTCCTGAAGAGTTTCTTGGTGCTGTTTTAGAATTATGTACCTCAAAAAGAGGTATACAATTAAATATGAGCTATGCTGGTAATAGACCATTAGTAGAATATAAACTTCCACTTAATGAGGTTGTTTTTGATTTTTATGATAGATTAAAATCTATAACTAAAGGATATGCAAGTTTTGACTATGAAATTACAGGTTATGAAGTTAATGCTTTAGTAAAAGTTGGAATTCTAATTAACGGCGACCCAGTTGACGCACTTTCATTGATAGTACATAAAGATAGATCAGAACAAAGAGGAAGGGCATTATGTGAGAGACTTAAGGATTTAATTCCAAGACAGCAATTCAAAGTTGCAATACAGGCAGCAATTGGTGGTAAAATAATTGCAAGAGAAACAGTAGCCTCATTTAGAAAAGATGTAACACAAAAACTTTATGGAGGCGATGTTACAAGAAAAAATAAATTATTAGATAAGCAAAAGAAAGGTAAAAAAAGAATGAGACAATTCGGCAAAGTAGATATACCCCAGAACACTTTTCTTAATGCTTTAAAGATGAAAGATAGTTGAATTGGAGAGATGTGAGAGCGGTTTAATCAGCACGCTTGGAAAGCGTGTGTAGTAGCAATACTACCGAGGGTTCGAATCCCTCTCTCTCCGCCATTTTTATAAAGTTTATATAAAAACTAAATTTTTTTAATGCTGTGTTTGACTCTAATAAAATACTCTTATTTGTATTAGTATTTTGAAATATTAGAAAATATAAATGTAAATTCTGGTTTAGTAATTTTTGATTTATTTGTAAAATTCTGAGTTCCAAAACATTCACTTGAATTTTCTAGAAAACTTCCACTGAATAAAATTGAGTCTCCCTTGTTTAGTTCTATTAGCTGAGTATATACTTCAGAATCTGTTTCAATAAGGGTATTGTCAAATAAATCTGAAAATGCGTTATTCCAAGTTTCTACAAATATACCTTTATCTATTATTACAGATAAAATACCTTTTCCCTCCATATTTGTACTTATTTCCTTAATTTTTCCCTCCCAATTATTAACTATTGTGGGAGTAGATTCACAAAGCTTATCATTTCTATCTATGAGTATTTTATTAATTTTTAAATCATTAAAGTTAGAAGAAAATCCTGCACGAGCATCATTAATTATCTCTATAAAATTTATTTGGTTCTCATTTGCTTTAGAAACAAAGGAAAAGATAGATAGGAAAAAAATAAATAAAATTTTTTTCCCATCTAAATTAGTCATATATTTAATCTTCTTTAACCATTTGTCTTGTTGGTCGAGTAAAGAGATAGAAGAGACCTAAGATAATATCACCTACAACCCAAATAATAACAAGAAAGGTAATACCTATTCCTGTCCCTATTGCAGTTCCAGCAGCTTCCGCATCAGTCATATTTTCCATACCATCTGTTGCAGAATTAAAACCGGTAATTATCCATATAATCATTAATATATTGAAGCCCCAAAAAAGTATTCTTGAAATGTGACCAAAAATTGACCTTTTACCTACAACTTCTTTATATCCATCAGCCATAAAAAACCTCCGAGTTAAAATTAATAAAATTTATATTAAATCTATTTTAAAAAATGACAATATTAATATTCAAAATTAGTGTGTACCAAATTAATTTTTATCTGTGATAACATTATATTACAAAAGAATAATCTTAAAATTAATTAAATTTTAATAGTAGTTTATTAAAATAGAACTTTAAAAGTTTATGCATACCCTTTTGGAAAGCGAGATTATTTACAATGCTACTTAGGCCTAAACCCTCTTTCCAGCTTAAATTAGTTATTAATAATATTTGTATATCTATTGTATTACAGTTTGATAAAAAAAGCTCTTAGGTTATTAATTAGTTATTATTTTCATCAGATATAGGGTTACCTGTAAATGCATCCCTTGTATATACTGTTGCTGCTTTCATATCCCTGCCCACACCTTTTACTGAACCTATAATCGTATTGCAACCAAACAAAAATAAAGTAATAATTAAAATGAAAATTTTAACCATTTAAATACCCGGAACAACACTTTTCACATCTTCAACAATTCCTTTTGCGGTTCCAGCAATTGTATTACAAGAATAATTAAAGGAACAAAGTATAAGGAAAATAGATAAGATAATTATTTTTTTCATTATTTTTAATTACAATTTTTAATCCGTATCTGTCTATTAAATGTTGTTCAAATATTGGTCACGCTTATGAATCTATTTATTAAAAATTAACTCTAAATAATCCTTTAAATCTCTTAACTATTTTTAATAATTATATTAGGAGAAAGTAGTAGTAATAATACAATTAAAAATTAGAGTCTCTAAAAGTTTGTAACAATCTAATTAATTAGATTTTTTGACACCAAAATTGATACATTCCCGCAAAAATTCTTGGATTGCTGCTTTCAAATTTATTCCATATATCAAGGTCATATAGTTTATTTGATTTTTTATATTTATTTTTAAATAAATTGATTACCTCTTTATTTTCAAAACCACAAAAATTTAAGTTTAATTCATTTAAATAATTTATAATTTTAGTTATCGTAAATGTATGTTCTTGTGTGTGAAATAATAAGTCTCTTAGAGTACTTAGTGAATAAAAATCAGAACTTTGTTTTATTAAATTATAATCATCAGTAATTGAAGATATAATTTTTTCTCTGAAATTTATTAAATTTTTTTCATTTATTTCAATATTTTTTTCACTTATATCTTTTCTTATTTTAGTTATGTGCTGCCTTGCAAATTTACTATAAAGACCAATCATCATCAGGCCATTTGGCTTTAAAAATTTATATAAATTACTTAAACCATCAAAAGGATTATCCATATGGTGAAGAACACCTACACTTTCAATAATATTATAATTTTTTCCTAATTTTTTTAAATCTAATAAATCCATTTGGATAAATTCAATATTCTCAATTTTTAATTCATCAGCTTTTCTTTTTGCATAACTTAAACTTTTTTTACTTAAATCAATTGCTGTAATAAATGAGTTTCTATATTTTGTTGAAGTTGTTATTGCATGCTGACCAGTACCACAACCAGCAACTAATACATCAATATTTTTCCATTTACTTATCTCTTTTTTATCTATTTTTATTTCAATTTTATCAAAAAAAACTTCAGGCGTTTTCTTAATATTATATAAAGCAATTTTATTCCATCTAGGATATGGATTACTTTCATATTGATTTTTAACATTTAATGAAATCTTATTATTTATTTTATATGAAACTATATCTTTACTATTAACAATTTCTTCTTTTGGCTCATCGATCTGTTGATTGATTAAATCAGTCAGACTATAAATTTTGTTTATTTTATCAGTAAAATTATATGAAGATAAAGATTTATATGCTGCTAAGCATGCAATTTCTAAATCAATTTCTTCTAAATTATTATTTGATATTTTCTGAATAACAGTTTTTTCTATTTCTTTTAATTTTTTCATCTCATATTCATTAGATGGATACAAGTATTCATTTATAAAGCATTGTTTTGCTATAGATTTGATTGTCTTTAATGCAATTTGTCTATTTTTTATTAAATAAGAATTTATTAAAATAGTTGACCTTAAACTTCTTAACATTTTTTCAATTTTTAAATCTGTTATTGGTGTATTCTCAAGCAACAACAATAAAATTTTAATATTTGAGAATTTTTGAATTATGCTTTCTTGAAAACTGTTTTCATTTATGTTTTCAAAATTTTTTACAAGTATTTTAAAGTTAGGATTTAAATATAGATAGTCAATTATAGTATGAATTATATCCACTGGTCTGATTATTCTATTATGCTCAAGTAAGCTTATAATATGTTTATCAATCAGTTTTGTAGGTTTGGAAAACTTACAATTTTGAAGACATACCCCAAAGTTTTTTAAAGCTATTTTATAACTAGGATTAATTTCTAAACAATTCAAATAACTTTTTATTGCTAATTCAATATTATATTGATCTTTGTATAAATTTCCTAAATTATTATATGCTTCGAATTTTTTAGGATTAATATTTAAACACGTATTATAGTTAATGATTGATAGATTATTATTATTTATTTTTTTATATATAATTCCTAAGTTAAAATATGCCTCAGCAAAATTTGGATTAATTTCAATAATTTTTTTAAAACTTTGTATAGCTTCATTATAGTTTTTTAATTCCGTCTGCGTATTTCCAAGTAGATTAAGCAAAAAAATTGAATTAGGAAAAACTTTTCTTAATTTATGAATCATTTTTAATAATAAAATGTAATCATTTTTTTTATAAATATTTATCAATTCTTCTATAATTTTTTTTTCAGGTTCAATATTTCCAATCATCATTTTACAATACAGATCTAATTAAATTTTTTGTATATTCAGAATTAGGATTCGTAAAAATCTCATCACTAGTGTTATTTTCAATTGCATAACCATTTTTTAAAACAATTACTTTGTCTGCTATAGATCTTATTACTTTCATATCATGACTAATAAAAATGTAGCTCAAAGAAAATTTATTTTGTAATTCATTTAATAGTTCGACTATTTGATTTTGAATAGTTATATCTAATGCTGATGTCGGTTCGTCTAAAATTAGTATCTTTGGCTCTAATATTAATGCTCTAGCAATAGCTATTCTTTGTCTTTGTCCTCCTGAAAATTCATGAGGATATTTTCCAATACTCTCTTCATAATTTAAACCAACATTTTGAAGAACTGTTTTAATTTTAATTTTTTTTTCTTGCATACTGATATTTGGATAATGGACATTTAAGCCCTCTGATATTATTTCTTCAGTATTCATTCTTGGACTTAATGAAGAAAAAGGATCTTGAAAAACAATTTGAATTTCCTTCCTCATATTTAAAGTTTGTTTGTAACTAAATTCATTACTATCTTTTTTATTTATATATATTTTTCCTTTTGAAGTAATAAGTTTGAGAATTGCCAAAATAATTGATGTTTTCCCAGAACCAGACTCTCCAACAATTCCAAGGCTTTCACTTTTTTTTAATATAAAACTAAGATTATTAATTGCTTTTACATAATCAACAGTTCTTTTTAAAATCCCTTTTTTAATTGGATACCATACCTTAAGATTTTCAACCTTTAAAACTTCTTCATTATTAACAAATGTATTAATTTTTTTTTTACTTTGTGATGACACCAGCCCTTTAGTATACTCATGCTTAGGATTATTAAAAATTTTTTCTTTAGCACCACTCTCAATAACTTTACCATTTTTCATAACATAAACGTAATCAGAAATTTTTTTTACAACTGAAAGATCATGACTTATAAAAATCATTGTCATTCCAAGTTTATTTTGAAGACTTGACAGTAAATCTAAAATTTGTAATTGTATTGTTACATCTAGTGCTGTTGTAGGTTCATCTGCTATTAGGACACTTGGATTATTAGCAATACTCATAGCTATCATTACCCTTTGTCTCTGCCCACCAGATAATTCATGAGGATATACTTTTGGTCTTTTCGCAATATTCTTTAGACCAACTTCATTAAGCAAATTATTAGTTATTTTTTTTACTTCTCTATTCTTTATATTTTTATGGGTAAGAATTATTTCTTCAATTTGTTTATTTATTGTATGAAGAGGATTAAGACTTGTCATTGGTTCTTGAAAAATCGTAGCAATTTTTTTTCCTCTTATTTTTTGAATTGACTTATCACTAAGTGACAAAATATTTTCATTTTCAAATAATATTTTACCTGTGTTTACTTCTGCATTATTGGGAAGTAGTTTTAGTATACTCAATGCAGTTAATGTTTTTCCAGAACCTGATTCTCCAACTATCGCCGTAGTTTTTCCTTTTATAATTTCAATATTAACATCTTTAACAACCTCATTTTTTTTAAACGATATAGTAAGATTATTTATTGAAATTATTTTATCCATTCTAGTTAAATATTTTTCTTGGATCCAAAGAGTCCCTAATTGCTTCTCCGACAAAAACTAGCAAACCAAGCATGATTCCGAGAGTTAAAAAACTAGTGATTCCTAACCAAGGGGCTTGTAAATTGTTTCTTCCTTGATTTACCATTTCTCCTAAAGAGGCTGATCCTGGTGGTAATCCAAAACCTAAAAAATCAAGTCCAGATAAAGCAGTCACAGATGCACTTAAACTAAATGGCAAAAATGTAACAGTAGCAATCGTTGCATTTGGTAACATATGTTTAATAATAATTTTAGTATTTGATACACCAAGTGCTCTCGCTGCCCTAATATAGTCAAAATTTCTTGCTCTTAAAAATTCTGCCCTAACAACTCCAACATAACCCATCCAGCTAAAAAGTAAAAGGATTAGGAGGAGCCACCAAAAATTTGGTTGAATAACGCTTGCTAAAATTATTAAAACATAAAGAGTTGGAATTGCTGACCAAACTTCCATAAATCTCTGAAAAAATAGATCAGTTTTTCCTCCAAAATAACCTTGAACAGCTCCAGCTGAAACACCAATTATCATTGAAAAAAAAGTAAGAGTAAAACCAAATAATATTGAAATTCTAAATCCATAAATTAATCTTGATAACACATCTCTTGCTTGATCATCTGTTCCTAATAAATTTTTCTTTGAAGGTGATGAGGGAGCGGGTGTATCAAGATCTCTTATAATCGTATCATAAGAATAGGGTATTATTGGCATTACCATCCAACCATTTTTATTAATTAATTTCTTTACATATGGATCTTTATAATCAGTTTCTGTTTCAAAATCTCCACCAAAAGTAGTTTCTGAGTAAAATGAAAAAATTGGATAATAAAAATTTGAGTCATATTTTATCAATAACGGCTTTTCATTTGCAATAAAATCTGCAAACAATGATACAAAAAATAAAAAACTAAATATCCAAAATGAATATAATCCTCTTTTATTTTTTTTGAAATTATCGAGTCTTCTTTGGTTTAATTTTGAAATTTTCATTTTATCTAGACTCAAAATCAATTCTCGGATCAATTATTGAATACATAAAATCACCAATAATACCCATAATTAATCCTAATAATGAAAAGAAAAATAAAGTTGCAAAAATTACTGGATAATCTCTTGTAAGAGCGGCTTCATAACCTAGTAAACCCAAACCATCTAATGAAAATATAACCTCAATAAATAGAGAGCTGGAAAAAAGTATTCCAATAAAAGCAGATGGAAATCCTGCTATTACTATTAACATTGCATTTCTAAAAACATGACCATACAAAACCCTTCTCTCTGATAATCCTTTAGATTTAGCTGTGATTACATATTGTTGATTAACTTGATCTAAAAAAGAGTTTTTAGTTAAAAATGTCAAACCTGCAAAACCACTTATAAGCATTGCAATTAGAGGTAAAGTTAGATGCCAAAAATAATCAAGTATTTTTTGAATAAGTGTTAATTCATTAAAATTTTCAGAAAATAATCCTCTTAAAGGAAAAATATCATAAAACCTTCCTCCAGCAAAAAAAACTATTAAAATAATAGCAAATAAAAAATTTGGAATTGCATAACCAATTGTAACAATTGTACTTGAGAGAATATCAAATCTTGAACCATCTTTTATTGCTTTTCTAATTCCCAAAGGTATCGAAATTAAATATACAAGCAGTGTTGTCCATAAACCTAATGAAATTGAGACAGGCATTTTATCTAATATTAATGAAGTTACTTTTTGATCTCTAAAAAAACTTTCTCCAAAATTAAAAGTTAAATAATCTTTCATCATTTTGAAAAAACGCTTATGTACTGGTTTGTCCATTCCATACATTTTTTCAATTTCCTCTATGATATCTGGATCTAATCCTTGTGCGCCTCTATATTTGCTTTCATTAATTGAAATATTATTAGTGTTGAATTCTAATAGTTCACTTTCATCTCCTCCTGAAAATCTTGCTGTTGACTCAACAGCTGTCCCAGTCATTTGTGCAATCATTTGTTCTACGGGACCACCTGGAACAATCTGAACGATAGCAAAGTTGATCAACATTATTCCAAAAAGAGTTGGAATAATTAGTAATAGTCTTTTTATTAAATAAGCCGCCATAGTTTGGCTATTTTATATCATTTATACTAAACGTTAATAATTAGTTTGTAGTTCTATTTGATTGAATTAAATCAAATTTATTTTGATTTACCCACCAAGTATCAAATCCAAGTGAATATTTTGGTTTTATCTTAGGTTTATCAAAAAGATTCCAATAAACTACACGATATGAAGAAATATGCCATTGAGGAATAACATAATAGTTCCAAAGTAATATTCTATCCAAAGCTTTTGTTATAGTAATTAACTCTTCTCTATCTTTTGCATTAATTAAACTCTCTATTAATCCATCAATTGCGTAATTTTTTATACCTATAATATTTCTAGATCCATTTGTTTCTGCTGCATCTGAACCCCAAAAATTTCTTTGCTCATTTCCTGGTGATAATGATTGTGAAAATGTTTGCACTACCATATCAAAGTCAAAAACTTCCATTCTTTTTTGATATTGAGCCGTGTCTATTGTTCTTACAACAACTTCTATACCCAATTTTTCAAGATTATCTTTAAATGGAAACACTATTCTCTCAAAAGCTGGAGATCGTAATAAAATCTCAACACTAAATATTTCTTTTGAAACAGAATTTATAAGTTTACCATCTATAAGTTCCCAACCAGAGTCTTGCAAAAGTTGTGATGCCTCTTGTAACTGTTGTCTCATATATCCAGTTCCATCAGTGATAGGATTTTTATATTCTTTAGTGAAGATTTCTTTTGGCAAAACATCAAAGTATGGGTTTAAATAATTTAATTCATTTTCTGAGGGTAGATTATTTGAAGCTAACTCAGAATTTTCAAAGAAACTATCAGTCCTAGTATACGCATCAAAAAATAAATTCTTGTTTGACCATTCAAAGTCGAAAGCATAGGATAATGCTTTCCTAACCCTTCTATCTTTAAATTTATCTTTACGTATATTGAAAACAAAACCTTGCATACCTTGCGGATTTTCGTGCTCAATTAACTCTTTAACTATTAATCCACTTTTGACAGAATTTATATTATACGAGGTTGCCCATTCCTTGGATGAATTTTCACTAAAAAAATCAATTTCTCCTGATTTAAAAGCCTCTCTTTCAATCCCTCTATCTTTATAGTAATCGTATCTGACTGTTCCAAAATTATCTTTACCTACTTTTATAGGAATATTATTCTGAAAAGCCCAATAATCTTCATTGAGTTCGTAAGTAATAGATCTTCCACTATCAAACGATTTAATTTTATATGGTCCACTTCCAATAGGTATTTCTAATGTTGTTTCTTCAAAATTTTTATTTTCCCAATAATGTTTTGGAAGAACTGGTAATTGTCCAACAATTAGAACTAATTCTTTATTAGTATTTGTTTTGAAATTAAATCTTACTTTTTGTTCACTCACTTTGATTACTTCTTTTACATCACCATAATAGTATTTATAAAAGGGGTGGCCTTTTTCTATGAGTGTATTAAAAGTCCATACAACATCATCTGCAGTAATTTTTTTTCCATCATGCCACGTTGCTTCTTTTCTTATAACAAATGAAACCCACGATCTATCATTTGGCCATTCAATTGTCTCCGCTAGTAATCCATATTCTGTAAATGCTTCATCACTAGAACCTGTTGTTAATGTTTCATATAAAGTTCCAATACCAGCTGCAGATGTGCCCTTTAGAATAAATGGATTAAAAGAATCATATGTTCCTACAGCACTTCTAACTATATTACCTCCCTTTAGTGAGCTTAAGTCAATATATTCAACATTTAAGAAATCATCATTATATTTTGGCTTACCATGCATGGCAATTGCATGAGAAATGTTTGTTTCAGAGTATAAATTAAGTGAAGTTATTAAAACCAATAAAAAAGTGAATAATTTGATCATATTAGATTTTAATATAATTCTATTTTAGTCAAAAAGAAATTTTAATTATTAATTATTTTTATAATATCACTATGTAATTCACTTGAACTACAAGCTATCAGGCTCCCATTTGATTTTAAGTTTATAGATTTTCCATTTTTATCTGTTATTTTTCCACCCGCACCTTCTATAACATTTACAAGGGCCATATAATCGTGAGCTTTAAGCGTATCCTCAATAACAATATCAATTAGACCGCTAGATAGCATGCCATACATATAACAGTCTCCTCCAAGTCTATAAAACTTTGATTTTTCTTTAACAGTTTCAAATCCTTTTCTAATAACTGGTTCTTTAAAGTATATACCTGATGTAAAAAGATATGCATCTTCAATTTTTTTTATACCTGAAGTTGAAACTTCTTTACCGTTACAAGTAGTTTTTTTATTTCTTATACCAATCCATCTTTCTTTATGAGCTGGACAATTAATAATTCCAAGTATTGGATTATTGTTATGAAGTAGCGATATTAAATTACCAAAATCTTTATGACCAGCAATATAACTTCGTGTTCCATCAATTGGATCAATTACCCATACATATTCTGACTCTAAATTTTCATCTTCATATTCCTCTCCCAATATACCATGATTTGGAAATTTTTTTCTGATATTATCACGTATAATTTCTTCCGTTTCCTTATCTGCGATTGTAACTGGACTTTCATCAATTTTATTTTCAATATTTAATTTTTTTCTAAAGTACTGCATTGATGTTTTTGATGCTGAGTCAGCAAGTGAGTTAGCAAAACTAACAAACTCATTAATGTTAATATGCATTTTATATTAAGGAAGAGGCGTTGGATTATCGGATTGAGCTCTTAAAAAGTAAACAATATCAGCACGATCTTTAACTTTTTTAAGACCGGCAAAATTCATTTTAGTTCCTTTGATATATTTTTTGGGTTTGTAAAGGAATTCAGCTAACTCCTCGTATCCCCATTCACCTCCATATTCTGCAAGTGCTTTAGAATAAGCGTATCCTTCAACATTAGCTTTTGGACGATTTATAATATTCCATAATTGTGGACCAACTTTGTTTGCACCACCTTTTTCATAATTATGACATGTTGCACATTTTTTGAATAATTTTTCACCATTTTCCATGGATGCACTTACAAGAAGTGCTGATACAGGTTCAATTACTTCTTCCTTTTTTGCTATAGAGCTATTATCAGATGGCATTTCTTCAACATCAATTTTGTAAGCTGTTTCCTTTTGATCATGGTGTTTAGTATCTATAATTAAATCGCCAAAATGGCCAATTAGAGTTACAACTAAAACAGCAAAAATTATTGATGCTAAAATTTTATTAACTTCAAGTCCAGACATGTATATGAGTATATACAGATTTTTTTAAACAATGAATACAATTGAGATTATTACAAAAATTAAAATACGCAGCCTTATTGTCGCATAATTTATGAAATCAATTATTATTATACCTTCCCGCATGGAATCAACTCGTTTGCCTGGAAAGCCAATGATCAAAATTAATGGTGTACCTATGGTACAAAGAGTATGGCAACAAGCTGTAAATTCAAAAATAGGTGATGTATATGTAGCGTGTTCAGAACAAGAGGTTTATGATTTAATTCAAAGTATTGGAGGTAAAGCAATTTTAACAAATCCAAATTTACCAACTGGTACAGATAGAATTTACGAAGCATCTCTTGAAATCGAAAATATTAATGAGGTTGATAATATTATTAATTTACAGGGAGATATGCCACTAATAAAATCTGATATTATTAAAAAAGTTCTTGATCCTTTGCATAGAAATTATTTAATTGGTACTTTAGCAACCAAACTCCTAAATAAAGATAAAGAAAATCCTAATGTTACAAAAGTAGAGGTCGAATGGTTAAACAAAGGTATTGGAAGAGCTATTAATTTTTTTCGTTTAAGTAATTATATAACTGATAATTTATTTCATCATGTAGGAATATATAGTTTTACTAAATCTTCGCTTTCAAAATTTGTTAAGTTACCAAAATCAAATAATGAAACTAATTTTAATCTTGAACAGCTAAGAGCTATAGACTCTAATATTGAAATTGGCATTACCTTAGTTAATGACATTCCAATAAGCATAGATACAAAAGAAGATTTAATTATTGCAGAAAATATTATAAGATCAGGAAATGAAAAAAGTTAATACATTTTCCTTTCAGGGTGTAAAAGGTGCTTATAGTGAACAAGCTGGATTAAAACTATATCCACATGCTAAAAGCTTTCCTTGCTCAACTTTTGAAGAAATGTTTGAGCAAGTTAGAAATGAGAGAGTTGATGCTGCGATGGTTCCAATTGAAAATTCATTGGCTGGAAGAGTAGCTGATACACAAAGATTAATTCCTGACTCAAGTTTAAAAATAACAGAAGAATTTTTTTTTGAAGTAAATCATAATTTAATGGGTATAAATGGATCTACTATTTCTGATATAAAAAGAATTCACAGTCATGAGCAAGGTATAGCTCAATGTAGAAACAAAATTATACAACTTAACAAAGAAATGATTGTCGAAGCAGATACGGCTGGATCAGCGAAAATGATTTCTGAATTAAATAATATTGAAGACGCAGCTATAGCATCAGAATTAGCTGCTAAAATATATAATTTAGAAATTTTAGAAACTAACTTTCAAGACTCATTAAATAATGTAACACGTTTCTTAGTTATGCAAAAAGAACTTGCTGAAATTAACCCTTCATCAAATCATGTTTTAACAACATTAGTATTTAATGTTCGCAGCATACCTGCTGCACTTTATAAATGTCTAGGAGGTTTTGCTAGCAATGGAGTAAATATTACCAAACTTGAGAGTTATATTCACCCCCAAGGGTTTGATGTAGCTCAATTTTATATTGATTTTGAGGGTCATCCCGATAATCCTTCTGTTAAATTAGTTTTAGAGGAAATGAAATTCTTTTGTAAACACCTCAAAATTGTTGGTGTATATAAAAAAGCAAAATTTAGAAAAAAATAGTTCAATAATCAAAAGTCTACTTAGGTTTTATTCACTTAAGTGTTATATTGAAAAAGGAAGGTTAGAGGGCAAATGAATTGCCAATCCAGTCAGATCTGAAAAGAAGCAGCTGTAACAATTTTATTTGGGTCTCAAAGCCTTCCTTTAGAAAATATGCAAGAAATAAAAGAATATAAAGTACTAGCAAGAAAGTACAGGCCCCAACAATTTTCTGATTTAGTTGGTCAGGATCAACTTGTTGAAATTTTAAAAAATTCAATTGTTAATAATAGGTTAGCACATGCTTATATTCTTACTGGTGTAAGGGGTGTAGGAAAAACTACCACGGCTAGATTAATTGCCATGAGTATCAATTGTTTAAATAGAGATAATAATAGTTGCGAACCTTGTAGAGAATGTGACTCATGTAAATCACAAGGAGTGGAGAGCAATCTTGATGTAATAGAGATGGATGCAGCATCTAATACAGGAGTTGATGATGTAAGAGAAATAATTGAAAATGTAAAATACAAACCAGTAATAAGTAAGTACAAAATTTTTATAATTGATGAGGTTCATATGCTTTCTAAAAGTGCTTTTAATGCACTTTTAAAAACACTTGAGGAACCACCTCCACATGTAAAGTTTATTTTTGCAACAACTGAAATAAAAAAAATACCTATTACCGTTTTATCAAGATGCCAAAGATTTGATCTACTTAGAATAGATAATAAAATAATGACTGGGCATTTATTAAATATTGTTGATAAAGAGAGTATAGATATTGATTCACATGCAGTATCATTAATAGTGCGAGCAGCTGATGGTTCTATAAGAGATGGTTTAAGTTTACTAGATCAAGCAATCTCAAATCAGGGTGTAAAGATTAATAGTTTAGCAGTAAGTAAAATGTTAGGATTAGCTGAGAGAGAAAAAATATTTAATTTACTTGATAAAATTTTAGAAGGGAATTTCATAGATGCTCTAGATCAGTATAGAAAACTATATGATTTAGGAGCTGATGTAACAATGATATTTGATGAATTATTGAATGTAGTTCATTTTTTAACTCAAATCAAAATAGCTCCAAATTTAAAAGATGATATTTATATACCTGAAATTGAAAGAACTCGAGGTATGGAGATATCGTCTAAATTAACATTAAATAATCTAAATATTATTTGGCAAATTTTATTTAAGGGTTTTCAAGAACTTCAAACTGGTATTCACCTTTTTCAACATGGTGAAATGATAATACTAAGAATAATTTACTTATTTGATGGTTCAAATCCTGATGATTTAATAAAAAAAATTTCTAAAGAACAAAAAAAATCTGTTGAAGAAATAGATGCACCTAATAAAAATGAAAATCAAGAAAATAATAAAATTTTAAATTTTAAAAATGAATTTTACAATGAAAAAGTTGACAATTTTAATAGTAACTATTTAAAAATTCATGATTATAGACAGTTTGTTGAAATGTTTTTTAAAAAGAGAGAAGGTATTTTGCACACGAAATTATATAATGATGTTAAACTTATTTCATTTAAAGAGGGTGAAATTAATTTAAATACTGATAAAATTTCTGATAAATCATTTAATAGAAATATTGCAAAGCTTATTTCAACGTGGACAGGTAGAATATGGAAAGTAAATTCTTCTACAAGTAACCTTGGTCAAAGTTTGTATGAGGAGGATATTATTAATCAGCAAAAAGAAATTGAAATTATGAAAAATAATATCGATGTAAAAAAATTACTTAAAGAATTTCCTGAAAGTGAAATTCATTCAATAACAGAATTAGCAGAAGTTAATTTACAAGAAGAAACAATTAATAATAATATTAAAAAGGAGAAATAATGGTGAATATTGGAAACATGATGAAACAAGCTCAGCAATTACAAAAAAAAATGGCGGAGGCACAAGATAAGCTGAATGAAATTGAGGTGGAGGGATCTTCTGGTGGTGGATTAGTGAAAGTGACTGCTACAGCAAAAGGTAATTTCAAAAGAATTTCAATAGATGACTCGTTGATAAAAAATGATGAAAAAGAAATATTAGAAGATTTAATAATTGCGGCAATAAATGACGCGAAGCAAAAAGGTGAGCATGCTGCACAAGAAGAAATGAAATCACTAACAGGAGGTTTGCCTTTACCACCTGGAATGAAACTC
>MDTG01021445.1_pt1 | contig 17684 bp, 17 predicted proteins | sample 811421 | NCBI WGS metagenome assembly MDTG01 (sample SAMN05326645, study PRJNA326480) | marine metagenome | isolation source: seawater | place: Pacific Ocean: South East | collected 2011
GAAGGCGAAGAGGAAGAAGAAGGCGAAGAGGAAGAAGAAGGCGAAGAGGAAGAAGAAGGCGAAGAGGAAGAAGAAGGCGAAAAAGAAGAAGGTGAGGAAGAAGAAGAAGGCGAAGAGGAAGAAGAGGAAGATGAAGAAGAGGAAGATGAAGAGGAAGATGAAGAGGAAGAAGAAATTGAAGTAACAGATGATGAAGAGGAAGAAGAAATTGAAGTAACAGATGATGAAGAGGAAGAAGAAATTGAAGTAAAACCAAAAAAATCTGGAAAAAAACCATTAAATGAGAGAAAAGTTCCAATAAAATAAATATTTTATATATTAGTTACGACTTTTGAAAAGCTTGGTAGTCGTGGAGGTAATAGAGTATTCATTAATAAAGGTGTGTTAATAAGAATAAGTCGTATATAAAAAGAAAAACTAATAAAAAGCATAAAAAGCATAAAAAGTATCAAAAAACAAATAAATAGTAGAAAGTATCAATAAAATAAATATTATATATTATATTAATATATATGGGATTGTCAGATTTTTGTGGGCCATCATTATTATATTTAGGATTTTCTATAATTCAAATAATTATAGATATATATAAAGGTCTATATAATACAACATTTATAAAATTTATAGTAATGGTATTATTTACTCTATTTTTAAATATATTATGTAAATCAGGATTAACAGTTGTATCTTGGCTAATTGTTTTTATACCATTTATTTCTATGACCATAATAACAACATTATTACTTTTTGTTTTTGGTTTAGACCCATCACAGGGTAATTTAAATTATCAAATAATGAATTATAATGGTACATTTTCATCGACTATAAGTGGGCAGTGGAGAGTAGTGTATCCGAATGGGTCATATGAATTGATTACAGTTACAAATGGAGTATTTAATATGTTAGGTCAACAATTTCAGTTATTAAATACTAATCCAGTAACATTTAGATGGAGTGATGGGTCAATTCATACAATTCAAGATATAAATAATGATGGTATTATAAATTGGATATCAAATAATCAAGATTCAGAATATAGTACTATAGTATGGTTACCAATAAACACTAATATGGGGTCATCTGGTAATATAAGAGATAATATAGACCCTTGTCCACCAAATATGACTCCGCAACAATTTAATACGTACTATGGGGGTTACTGTATGACAGGGACTCAATTAAATCAATTAAGTGAAAATAGTTCCGGTACATTTAGAGTATTATATTATGATGGTACGAGCGAAATAATAACATTAAATAATGGTACATATTCATGGAGCGGAGATAATTATACAATAATATCTGGTAATCCCCTTACAATACAATGGCCAAATGGAGTTATACAAACTCTAGAATTAATTCAAGATAATTATATAAGATGGGTAACAAATAGTCCGGAAAATAAATATTCATATATAATATGGGAACCTATAAATGATGGATTAATAAATGAAGAATATCTACAAAATACATTACCAGTTACAAGTAATAATCCAACCAGTAATTTATTACCAAATATGAATAATCCTAATATGAATAATTCTACTAGTAATTTATTATCAAATGATAATACTGAATGTTATAATTGCGTTGATTGCGTAACTGGGAGTTGTGGATACTGGTGTAATGATAATTTAACATGTTATGATACTAGTAATAATAATGATGCAATAAATTGCGTATCGTGGTCTATAAATAAAGACCAGTGTTAATTTATAATATAAATATTTATAAAAATATAAATATTTATATTTTTGAATTATATTAACATTTTCAATTGTTCACATTGTCTCAATCTTTCTTTTGGATCTAATTCTAAACAGGATAAACAATTTTCATAGACTATTGTTATTTCAGATTTGTTCTGTTCGGGTGGTCTTTCCTCAATCGCCGCCACCGCCCTGGCCGCCGTGACGCGCGCCTCCCCCTCCTTCGTTATCGCTGCCCGCTTTTCGCGCGGATAAGAGTGTAGTTCGGAGAGTAGCTCGGCCGCCGTCGCCGCCGCCCGTCGGTCGCGTATAGCCGTTGGAAGCAGCGGTGGCGGATAATGCTGCGCCTGCGGCGGTGGTATAAAAGATAGTTTATCTAATTCATATGGAATCAATTTCACTCCTTGCCCTTTAGTTTGTTCAAAAAACTTGATATATTTTTTAACCATTTTTTCTGTAATAAGTTGGTCACTTAAATAATCAAATTGTTGTTTTAATTCTGTTCCCGTATTAGGTGGTGTTAATTGAATTATTCTACCCATTATGTATTTGCATAAAATTAATCTTAAATTACACCCAAGGGCCCAATAATCTACTGCAGGAGTAATATTTTTATTGCCTTCATAGCCATCAGGAGACATTTCAGGAGGTTTCCAGGGTAAACGACCTTTACATACATGATATTCTTCGCCTTTTTCATTTTTTAGAAAGTTAGAATTAATGGATGAACCAAAATCAATCAATATTGGTTCTATAGATTCATTCGTTGATTGACGAAACATCCAATTTTCCCAATGACCATCCATATGAATTATTTCATGACTATGACAAGTTTGTATAGCATTTAACATTCCATTAAAAACACTACCTATATGCTCAATAAGATTGCTAAAGTTTATGTTTCCTCCAACAAATGCATTTAATGAGCCACGAGGTTTGTCGTCTATTATGTCCCTAAGGGTTTGAGAACCCGCTATATCATTAATACTTGTAAATACAAGACCCTTACCAAAAATCGTACGAAAAGTATAATGTTCATATGATAATATTTTCATAATATTTGGTTTGCCTCTGAGTTTAATTAAAGCATTTATTTCTTGCATAAAATCTAATTTTAAACAAGGGATTCCGGAATTCTTATTTAGTTTTTTACTTAAACAAGGGTCAGGCAAATTGCTTCTATCGGTATTCCAAACTTTTTCCAGTATGGGAACATTCGGACCCATTACATATCTAATATACGTAAAGTCTTTGCCATCGCTAGCTTTTTCAGTAATACTTAAAGTATAATAAGCCCCCAATAACATGTAATCGTCATGTTCATAATTGTAACCAGAACTTATGTTTCTTTTTAAAACTAACACGTCCTTGTAATAAGAAATATATATTTCTGAATCTCTTACTTGTACCATATCTTCTTCTCTTTTTAAAAGATTATTGTAAGCCTCCAATGCAATAATGCGTCGCACAATGCCGCTTGGAATATTTTTCAAATCTTTGAGCAATCTACTGACCCGTGATACTAGTTTATCTTTACTCGAGTGTGGTGATAACAAATCGTGATTAAACTGTTCCCCGGATTTATATAATATATATATATCTGGTTGAAGTTTCCGGTCCTCGCCTTCTTCCTCTTCTTCTCCTTCTTTCTCGCCTTCTTCCTCTTCTTCTCTGCCGCCTCCGCCTCCGCCACCGCCGTATCTTTCTTCGCCTTCTTCTTCGCCCTCTTCTTCGCCTTCTTCTTCGCCTTCTTCTTCGCCTTCTTCTTCGCCTTCTTCTTCGCCTTCTTCATCAGTTTTTTTTTTATTATATTCTTTATATTCTAATTTCGCGAACTTTTTAATCTGTTTTTCTCGTTTATCTAGCTTGGGTCGTTCTATTACATTTAACCAATCTTTTTTAAATTGAGTAATAGGTTTGTCGATTAACTCTTTTAATGAATCGGCGCTATTTAAACAAACATGAAAAGCATCATATTTATATGATGATAATTTCAGAGGATAATTTAATTGCACATCCTCCTGCCTAGATATAGTAAATTTGTCAGTAATATAGTTTTCTCGTGCCACTAAATAGTTTTGTATATTTTCGTTAATGGTCGATGGCTTTGACTGAAAATCTATAGCTTTCATTACTAAAACCCCACTAGATGATTTTCTACACGTTATTTTTGCCAATTCTCTATATTTAAAAATAGGAATTGGTTGAATAACGTCGTTCACCGTGAATTTGTTTCTAGTTAAAATATCATAATAACCGGTAGTAGGGATGTCAAATAGCATTTTACAGCCCGGGAGATGTTTGTTGATTGAATGTCGCAATTCCTGACTTCCATCATACACTATATAAGTGCGGTAACCAATTAAATCATAAGAACTTTGTAGAGCGATATTAGCAAAACCTCCTTTAGGTCCGGTAAAATGTGTTATTTTAATCTCGTTAGGAAAAATTTTTATTGAATCATCCCTACCTCCTAGTTGTTTTCTCAATATTTTTTTTTGTTTTCTCAATATTTTTTTTTGTTTTTTCAATGTTTTTTTTTTATTATTGACATTTAATCTAAAATTAGTATTAAATTTTTTATTTGATTGTTTTGTAACATCTTTTCTCATTAAAAAAGAATATTTTCTTTTTTTTTTAGATTTTTTCTTTTTTAATTTTTTTTTTGATTTATTCATATATATTAGTTTTTGATTTTAATTATTTAAAATTTATAATTATTTAAATGTTTATACAATAATATTACTATAAGTTATGTTTTTATACAGTTATGATTTTTCTATTGTTATGGGATACTATAATAGAAAAAAACAAATAATAAATACATTAAATGATTTTGAAAATAAATATAAAAAATATAATTATGAAGTAATTATTGTTGATGATAATAGTAGTGAAGAACATAAATTAGATGATATAGTAAAAAGATATACATTTCCAATAAAATATATAGTTATAACACCAGAGGAGAAAGGAAATAGGATTAATCCATGTATTACATATAATCGTGGAATTCGAGAAGCATCGGGAAAATATCTAATAATTCAGAATCCAGAATGCATGCATGTAGGAAATCTACTAGAATATACAAAAAATAATTTAACAGAAAAAGATTATATGGCATTTTCATGTTATACTGCCAATAATGAAAATTTTTCTGACCAATTAGTAAGTAATATTAATCTAATTAATAATTTAGAGTTCAGGAAGGCAAACTCAAGTATTATGCAAGAATGGTATAACCATCCCAAATACAGACCAGTACATTATCATTTTTGTGCTGCCATATTAAATGAAAATATGAAAATGTTAGGGGGATTTGATAAAAAATTTGCCGAAGGTCATAGTTATGATGATAATGAGATATTGTTGTCTATAGAAAAAAATTTAAAATTAACAATAAAGACTATACCACCAGAAAATGGATTAGTTATTCATCAATGGCATGCTAGAGATGCGGAAAATAAATTTAATAGACAACATTTTTTAGCTTTAGTAAATAAAAATAAAAATTTGTATGAAAAATATGTATATGAACATAATAAATATAATTTCAATTATCCAAAATTATTACATCTATATTGGGATGGAACAAATTTTTCATTTTTAAATCTACTCACAGTATTGAGTTTTAATAAGCATCATTTTGGATGGAAAATACATGTTTATTGTCCAATAAATCCTGTAAAGACAAAATCTTGGACAACATCTGAACAAAAATATGAATATACAGGTAGAGATTATTTTAATCGGTTAAAAGAAATAGATAATGTATTTATTCACAATATAGATTTTAATAATATACCTTTTAAATATAAAGATGCGTCAGAAGTTATAAAAAGTGATTATTTTCGATTATACATATTAAATAAATATGGAGGATTATGGTCGGATTTTGATATTATTTATGTAAATAATATAGAGGAATATTATAGTAAAAAACAATTAAGTAAAGAAAGAAATGTTATATTATACAGATATTAGTGGAAAGAGTGGAATAAATATATATATCCGGTAGGATTATTTTTATGTAATCGCAATAACTCTGTATTTGATATAATTTTAAAAAATATTGAACAATTTTATAATCCAACAGGATACCAATGTTTAGGTTGCCAAATGTTTCACTATTTATTTTCTTTAAATTCGGGAAAAAAAATTATAAACCAAATGAATTTACCTGAATTATGCATGGATAATGCAGATATATATTTATCAATTAAATGGAATGAAACAGGATTATTATATAAGGATAAAAAAATAGGAAAAGAAGAATATCAAAATAATAAAAATATTATAGGTATTCACTGGTTTAATGGTGCAAATGAATCTAAAGTGTATTGTAACGATTTAGATAAAAAAATGAATAATAATAATTTTGAAGTAAATTGTTTAGTTGATAAATTTGTACAAGAATATATTTAAAAGTATATACATATATTTACTAATATGAAAATATATGTATTTGGTTCTACTGGTATGTTGGGAGCATATATTTCAACATATTTAAACAGTGTTAAAAAAAATATAGTAGAATTAACAAGAAATGATTTAGATGTTAACAATTTATCGCATAGTTTGATTAATAATTTATTCGAAAAATTAAACATTACAAAAGAGGATATAATAATAAATTGTATAGGAATTATACCACAATCAAATAGTATTATATCAACAACAAAATGTAATTACTATAAAATTAATGCTATTTTTCCTATAATTTTAAATACTATTTGTGAAAAAAATGGTTGTAAATTTATTCATATAACAACAGATTGCGTATATTCAGGTGATAAAGGAAATTATAATGAGAATGATGAACATGACGAAAAAAATGATTATGGAGTATCAAAATCACTAGGAGAATTATGTACTAATGCAACTATTATAAGAACCTCTATAATAGGGGAAGAAAAAAAAAATAAGTATTCGTTGCTGGAATGGGTTATAAAAAATAAAAATGGACATATAAATGGTTATAGTAATCACTATTGGAATGGTGTAACATGTTTACAATTATCTAAAATAATAAACAAGATAATAGATAATAATTTATACTGGAACGGTGTGAGACATATTTTTTCTCCAAAAGTTGTTTCAAAAAAAGATTTATGTACTTATATTAGTAATGTATATAATTTAAATATACAAGTAAATGAATACGATGCAAATGATAATATAAATAAAAGCCTAACCACAATATATAAAGATAATAGTTTATTAAATATACCCGATATATATAACCAATTAATAGAATTGAAAAATTATCATCTATAGTTATTAATTAATACTTAAACAATTAGTAATAATTATAAATAATGAAAACTGTTGTTACAATTTTTGGTATAAGACCTGATTTTATCAGAATGTCATCAATATTTAAGAAATTTGATGCTGATAAAGATATAAATCATATTTTAGTTCACACTGGACAGCATTATGATGAGTTATTATCGGGTATATTTTTTAAGGAACTAGAAATACGTAGACCGGATTATATTTTAAATGCAGGAAAAGAAGGAGGATATCATTATCATCAACTAGGTTATCTTTCGCCTGCAATTATAGATTTATTACGAGATAAAAAAATAAATCCTGATATTATTATATTCCTTGGTGATTCTAATACTGTTTGTGCATCACTTCCACTTAAAAAAGAAGGATATAAAATAGGACATATAGAAGCAGGAATGCGGTCATTTGATAAACGTATGCTTGAAGAAATAAATAGAACTGTATGTGACCACTGTAGTGACATACATTTTGTTTATCATGAAGAATATAAAAAATTTTTAGAAGCTGAAAATTTAACAAAAAACATTCATGTTGTAGGTAATACAATTGTTGAAGTATGTAAACCATTTTTACAAAAAGATATTAAAAAACGCAATGATGTAATATTATTAGATATTCATCGACCAGAAAATTTTAAATATAGGGAAAGACTTACTAATATTATTAATTATGCTAATAAATGTATAGATAAATATGGATTACCAGTAAAAATGTTGAACTTTGGTAGAACAACGAATGCAATTAAAGAATATGAAATTTTTCTAGACAGGATAGAATTAGTAGATTTAATGGGATATAAAGAATATTTAGATACAGTTTATCATAGTAGATTTATTATATCAGATAGCGGTACAGGGCAAGAAGAACCAGCAATTTTTGATACTCCAGTTATAGTACCGAGAGATTATACTGAAAGACCACAGTCAGTAGAAGCGAATTGTAGTTATATGTTAAATATTAATAATGACAAAACTTTTGAAGATAGTTGGAATTGGTTATCAAAAATAGAAAGTAAAGAATTGAAAATGAACCTTGCATGGCTAGGTGAAGGTAATACAAGTGATTTAGTTCTAAAAAGGTTAAAAGAATTTTTATCTTAAGTAATATTAAATAATATTAAATAATATTAGTTAATATTCATATAAATATTAAAGATTATGAGATTTTAGATTTAATGCTTATAAAATATAATTGGAAATAATTTAATATATTCATCGATTTTTTCAGGAGCATTGTTATTTTCGTGTATATTAATTAATTTACTAGACCCCAAGTATCCATCGCGATTAAATAAATCTGTATTATTTTTTAAAACATCTCTTATATGTTCTTTATTATTATATTCTTTAATTATATCGTGTTCGGCAATAACTTGAAATTTATCAGAAACTCTATCTTCGCCTCCCATCCATGAGTAATGCCAACCACCATTAATATAAAATGGTAAATTTGTACGGTGATTTCTTATAGTTTGTATTATATTCGGGGAAGTTATGGTCTTTTTTTTTAAAAAGAAACTACCTTGCCATAATTGTTCTTTTAAATTATTAACATAATAATAAAATAATTTATGTTTTATACCAACCACATCATATTTGTCTATATTACTATATACATCTGATAATACAGATGGGTCATAAATCTCGTCTATATCTGAAATAGCAATTATATCATCATCTTTTGCATCTATAATACCGGTGATTAGATGTTTCCTTTGCCAATTTTCATTATGCCAATTATTCCAACTATCCTTATTGATTTTATCTATTGTAAAGTCTCCTTCGAACGGCAACTTATCTACTGGAATAAATATAATTTTATCCATAAATTTATTATACATTAGTTTATTTTGTATAAATACAAAATTATCTTTAATGACATTTTTACTATGACTTTCTTTAGATTCGCATATTATAAATTTATCTACATAATTGTATAAAATATCTAATCGCATATACAATAATTCGGTTTCATTCCAAAACATAAAACAGTCGTATATAGCCATATTATAATACTATATAATTTATATATATACTATAACTAATATTTAAATATAAATTATATAGTAATATAAATGACTATATCGTATGTATGTTTAATTTATAAGAGTAGTAAATGGTTAAATTTTGTATATGAACAATTTCATAAATATACTAAATTAAACGAAGGAGATGAATTTTACTTTGTTGCAAACGATGCTTATCCAGAAGTATTAAATTATTTAAATAAAAATCCTCATATTAAACATTATATTCACGAAAATACAGAAGAACAAAAAAAAGAATGGTATATTAATAATGTATATCGTGCCTGGAATACCGCAGCAAAAAAAGCAAATGGAGAATATGTAGTTTTTTTGAATAGTGATTTTGCCTTTTCTCCAAACTGGGAAACAAATTTATTTAAACATATTGAAAACAATAAATGTGTTTGTAGTCGATTAGTTGAAAGAGGTATATTGCGAAGCGGAACATATGGTATTGAGCGAAATTTTGGAAATAATTATAATGATTATAATGAAAATGAATTTTTAAAATATGTTAATGAAATTAAAGAAGATAAAATCGAGAAAGGTGGATTATTTATGCCATTGTTAGTAAAAAAAAAACATTTAGAATTAATAAATTATTACCCTGAAGGAAATCTTATACATGGTAGTGATATTTTTAAACCAATCATAGCAAAAAAAGGACAACCAGTTCTTCCAGGCGATTTAGTGTTAATGGAGAAATTAAGACGAATAAATGTTCATCATCATACGGTATTTGATAGCATTGTATATCATTTTCAGGAAGGAGAAATGAGGGAATAATGTAAATAAATAATTCCGTTATTAATAATTTACACAGAGTCAATTAATTGTATATATTTACTTATAACTATATTTTCAGCAAAATTAGATTTTGCGTAGTCCTGTTGTTTCTTTGCAATAGTTTTTCTATAGTTTAAATCCGTCATTAATTTATTTAAAATATTTGTGTATTTTGAAATCATGTTATTTATGTTTTCTTTATTTATATACATATCCGGCGTTGTTATGAAAAATTCTTTATGTGCTTGAGGCCAATAATGAAATCCATCGTGACTAATAGTAGGTATTCCACGAATAAAACTTTCTGCTACAGAATTACCAAACGTTTCACCTATTGAGTTAGAATGTATGTGAATATCAAAAGTATTATATATTTTATCTAAATATTTTGTATCAGTTGTAGGGTCTAAAAAAATAATATTCTTAATATTTAATTTTTTACTATCATTTATTGCTTGTTGCGATGGATTTAGATATAAAAATACAGTATTTTCATCTTCAATATTTTTATAGGCCTTTAAATTAATATCACAATAAATATCGAGGTCAGCTCTTGCTACTCTTCCTACTACAAATTTATCATTTAAATTTAATTCACTCCTAAAATTGTCATTATTATTTACATAAGAAATAGGGTTAGGAATAATCATATGTGGAACATGATTAATATTATGATAATTAACTAAAGATATAGATGGAAATATTCTTAAATCTGCCTTTGTTTTTATTTCACCATGAAAATTTATTTCTATTATTTTAAATGAAAAATGTATATTTTCAAAATTTGGTAATGCCCAAAAATCATTACCACTTCGATGGACAATTAATATATCTAGGTTATAATTATTTAGTTCTTCACTATTTACAATTTTTATTAGTTTGCAAAAACTATAATTGTTAAATCTTGAAGGTTCATTTGGTAATGTACAAGAATATTTATTATAAAAAAATTGTATATTTTCTTTGTAATGATATTTCAAAAGTTTACATAAAACTTCATTTGTATGCCCCCCTCCGCCTATACCAAATGATGTTACAAACCCAATTTTTTTCATTATATTGTATTATTATATAAAATTTATATTTAAATAGATGTCAATATATATATAAATAATGTCAAGTATAGAATCATTCTATAGTGAGTATAGTATTGGTAATAAAAAATTATTTTCATCAGGAAAAAAAAATGAATCCATAGATGGTACAGGTATTTTACCATCAGTAGATGAAAATGCCTCGAAAAGTATATTAAACTATATTAAAAAATTTTATCCACACGTTAATAATATACTTGATATTGGTTCAGGGCAAGGATATTTAACTAAAACTTGTGACGATTTAGAGGATTATGAGTTTAATTGTTATTCTATGGAAGGATGTAGTGAATTAATTCCTCATGTAAAATGTGACAAAAATAAATATGCTATTGTTGATTTTTCTAAGCAATTTACTGACAATAGATTAGAAAAACAGTTTGATTTAACAACCAGTTTTGAGGTATTAGAGCACGTTCATAGAAACCATCAAGATATTTTCTGGAAAAATTTAATGTATGTTAGTAAAGAACATTTATGTAGTATCCATGTTGCCAATCAAGAAGATCATGAGCATTGTTGTATTCGACCTTTAGAAGAGTGGATTAAATATCTAAGTTCTAAGGGAACGCTTACTATTTTAGGTAAGCATCCAAATTCATTAGATAATAAATCTTGTAATTTTAGAAGTGAAACTGGATTAACAAATTGGGATTGTTCTATAATGTTACATATTAAGTTTTATTAAATATTCAAAGGTATAAACAAATATAATTTATATAATAAAATTTAAAGGATAAACTAATATAATTTATAATATGTTAAAAATTATATTAGTAAACGATTATTTACATGGACTAATGGGTGAAAGAGTATTATGGGATTTTATGCTGGAAGGTATTCCTAACCTTGTAAAGGTTGATATGGATGTGCTAAAACAAGACATTACAATACAAAATACGAATATTCCATTTGAACAAAAAGTTAGTTTATATATCAATAAATATCATCCTGATTATAAAGCAATTATTCAAAATGGTTCGTGGTTTCCTTTAATTCCATCAAACAAACCAAGGATATGTATTATTCAAGATAATTTACGTAAAATGAATATATTGTCAAGAATACAAGAATATAATTTTTATAAATCAGAATATATTGTAACAAATAGTAATGAAGTGGATAATTATTATAGCGAAAGAAATACTTTTCAAATACCATTAGGGGTTGATAATAAATTATTTTCAGTTTTAGATAAAAATGAAATGCGTAAAAAACAAAATATAGATACTACAAAATACAAAAAAATAGGCATATTTGTGGGAGCTATGAACGAAGTAAAAGGATGGAATAGAATCATAAACATTATAAATGAACATCCAGATATATATTGGATAATTGTGTCAAAACATAAAGAACGAATAAATATACCTAATGGAATAGTATATAATCAAGTAAATCAAAATCAATTATGTGAATTATATAATTGTGCTGATTTTTTTATAATTGGTTCTCCATCTGAAACACAATGTCTTGCGGCAATTGAATGTTGTTTATGTGATGTACCCATTATAATGAGGGATACAGGATTTGTAACTAATTTGTCATCAGAAGAAAAAAATCAAATTGGTATTATTGGGGACAATTTGGAACAGGCAGTATATACTATCAAAAATAGTGATAAAAAGTATATACCAAGAGAAATTGTAAAAAAATATTATTCTATTGATGAAATGTGCAATAAATGGATTAAATTTTTAAATATGATTTGATGTCTGGATAAACCCTTTGTATTTATAGGATTATTCTTTAAATCCTATAAACCTCTTTATATTTTTCAGGATCACATCTCATCATTCTAATTTTATCTTTTTCTTCATCCTCGGGATCTTCAGGTCTTTTCACAAAAAATGCTTTTTGTTTCTTATTTAAGTCATCAAATTGGTCGCTTACATAAGATAACGTTACAAAAATACGTTTTTCTCCATTTTTACAAACAACCGGATTAGGATTACCGTGCCAAGAATAATCATTATTTTCAAATATAACTAGTGTATTGAATGTCGGTAGTATTCTATCAACACATTCGCTAATTTTTGCATTATTATCAGAAGAATTATCTCCTTTCCAGATTTCTAAATGTCCTCCATTTTCCTCTTTCCAATCTTTACTCAAATAAATTCCTAATGTTAATTGTTTTTTTTGCTTTGTTTGTGGATGTAATCCGGCATCAACATGAATATCCAAATGGTCTCCGTCATCATATTTATGAACACCCCACCAATTTTTTGTAGGATCGTTTTTAATCTCATAACCCATAATACTAGACAAATATTCGGTAAAATCATCGCTCGTTAGCATAGAAAATAATTTACTACATTCCGTAGGTAGATTTTCTTTATTTCTTAAAGTATATTTATGCTCAAGTGGATTATTATATCTATCCCAATCTTCATCGGGAATATTCAAAATCTCTCCTTGAATTTGTTTTGCAAAATCATCTTGTAATACATTTTCAACTTTTAAATATGGAAAAGGTTTGGTGGTTTTAAATTTTTGAGAATCTATTTTAAAATTCATAATATGTTTTTGCGGTAATTCAATCAAATTAAGATCATTCAGATATTGTTTAATTTCAAATTTAGTAAGAGGATTAATCTTACTATTATAATCTTGAAGTTCACAATTGGATTTAATATCTTTATATGGTGGTTTAATAAACATATATCCTGTATCTTCATTCTTGATAAGTCTCATGGCTTGAGTTTCATTAATTAATGATTCTAACATTTTTTCACCAGGTCTAAGAGGAATTTTTTTAATAGGCTTATTATATAATTCTGAAAATATTTCTATTACATCTTTAATTTTACAGCTAATAAGTTTTGGTATTACAATATCGCCACTATCACCATTTATAACCGCATGTTCTATAAGTTCAACGCTTTGTTCTAGTGTCATAACAAATCTAGTCATCCTATCATCTGTTAATTTAAAATGTGTCACTTCTGGATTTCTACCTAATTCATGCAACATAGGAATAATACTTCCGCGAGAATTAAGGACATTTCCGTATCTTACACATACAAATTTAATATTGTCTATGAATTTTGCTTTTTCTATAAATAAAGACTCAGAAATAGCCTTAGACATGCCATATATATTAACGGGGCTACACGCTTTATCTGTACTAATAAAACAACAACATTCTAGATTTGTAAGTACATTTTTAAAATTTTCTATTAAATTTACAAGATTTTGAGGTCCAATAATATTAGTATTTAAACATTCATTGCTTTCATACTCGCATTTATCAATGTGTTTCATAGCAGCCGCATTAATTATTAAATTAAAATTATGACGTAGAATAGTTTGTTGTAATTTATTATAATCACATACATTTCCAATAATAAATTTTAGATTAGTATGATTATTATATTCTAATTGCATTGTCCAGTGTTTACATTCATCTCTGGAATAAACATAAATTTCATTATTATTTAAATGTTTTTTTATAAAAGCATTACCGAGTGAACCTGACCCGCCTATCAATAATATTTTTTTGTCAGAAAACATAATTATTAATTTATATATATATAATTATGTTTAAATTAATTATTATATTAAATTAAGATTCAACTATATTATTACTTGAGTTATTGTTTGTAGTTATGTTAATATCGTTAAAATTTGGCGGAAAATCATCACTACCATGATTCATAGTATCATTAAATTCTTTTAAATTTTCAAATACTTTCACTATTTTATTATTACATATAGTTAATCTTGCAATTATTTCACTGTCATTAATATATGTTAATTTTAAATTTGATATTCCTGATATAGCTTTTTCAATGCTAGTTTTTAATGAGAGTGACATATCAGTAAAATTACCATCTATTATTTTAATACTAGCAGTTTCTACGCGGGCTATTAAATTTTCTAAATAAACTATAGAATCTAATCTATTATAACCATTGTAACGTCTATATATACAATTTACAAGACTATATTGATTAACAAACAATTTAGTAGAACCAACAACATTGGAAACTGCTAATTTATCATTATCTTTAATTTGCCCAATAATTTCTAAATCAATAAGTAATGTATCTATATTCATAATATAATGATGTTATTAAATTATATTTAATTAAATATAATTTAATATATATGATAAAAAATAAAACATTCTCTAAAATATTAGAATATACTAATAATATAGAAAATTTGTTATTAACCCTTCAACAAAAACAGTTATATTTAAAAAAAATATATGATGAAATATTATTAGAAAATACTACTATAGATGTTGTAGCTACAGATTCATTTGCTTTTCAAAATAATATTTTTGAGTTAAAAATAAAAAATAATAAATCCATGTACTATAAAATTTCAAATCAGATATATGCAGATTATTATAAATTAATAAAATATATAACAAATTATACTAATAATTATATAAAAAATTCTGAACAAATGTATTTAGACGATACTATAATTAATTGTGTAAAATTAATTGAAAATATAGAACCATATAAAATAAATACAAATAATGAGGTGTATAATATAAAAAATTCACAACATATTTATAATTATATAATTGATATAATAGAAATATTAGAAAAAATTTATAAGAAAGTAAATGATTCTACTAAGACTAAAGAAATGACTTTAAATAAAGGTATAAATATAGATAATTATATATATAATATAAATTATAATAATAATAATCTAAAAAATAATATAGATTTATTTAATACATTTTTAAATTCATATTGTAATTATCATTTAAAATTTTTGTTATCTTTACAAAATGATTTGAATAATTTTTATAATACTACTATTTATGAAATAGATTTCACAAATGTTAATTTAGATAATACAATTTATAGTGTAAATAATGATATATGCAATAATGATATATGCAATAATGATATATGCTATAATGATGTAAGCAATAATTATATTATAAAAAAAAATATATCTGTTAATAATTTTAATCAATATTCGCCTGTAATGAGAAAATACTTTATGTTAGTTATAAAAATAAATACATATATTTGTGTAACTATTTTTTCATATTTTGTTTTAGTCTATTTTAAAATTTAATAATTAAAAAATTGAAATTATTAAATGGTATTTTATTAATATTATTATGGAAAATAAGATTAATAAAAAAGTAGAAGTATTTATTGAAGATTTTAAAGACGCTATTCGTGGTAAAATAATAGAATTAAATCTTGAAAATGATTCACAAACAAAATTATTAGAGGTTCTATATTCAATACAAACATTGCATCTAAATAAAGAAGATTTTATGAAACGAAAACGAATTGTATCGTCTATACCATTAACAGATAGATGTATTGCAAAAAAAGCAAATGGTGAACAATGTACACGTAAAAAAAAAAATGAATGTAGTTTTTGCGGTACGCATGATAAATATCAACCTCATGGTATAGTTACACTTACCCAGACGGATAATGTAATGAGAAAAATAAGTTTAACTATTATAGATGTTAATGGTATAAATTATTATGTGGATGATGATAATAATGTTTATAACACAGCAGATATTTTATCTAATAGTAAAACCCCTGGGATTATAGCTAAATTAGAACGATGTGGGAATATTTTAGAGATAAAAACATTATAGTATGCTTATCTAGTATATAAAGTATTATATATATATTTAATAAATAAAATTGTATATTCAAAATATTTACTATATTTATCAAATGAATTATATATGATGATTTTATCACTAGAATTATTTTTAGAATTTTCTTTTTTATTATATTCTCTATATGTAATTTCGGGATATTTTAAAATATAATTATATATATTATTTGATTTTTTACACAATGACTGGTGTCTACAATAAGTGCTACAATAATTATTATCATTCGCATAATAGATATTATTTTCAGAAAGTATTTTTTTATTACATAAAAAGCAAATTAAATTATTCATATTGTGTTTATATATATATGTAAAATTTATATCTAAATAAAAAAATTGAAAATTTTATACATATCTATTTCATGTTACATAAATATGCATGAAATAGATATAGTAAAAACCTTATGTTCTACATATGGTATAGATTTGAACGAAGCAATGATTATAACTGGATTAAAAAATGAGTTAAGTACAGTTGAAAGTAAAAAAACCAATAATTTATTTTGCGAAAAATCAAATGATGTAAAATCAAATGACGTAAAACCATTTGATGGTATAATAAAAGAAAATTGTTGTAAAGCAGTAATATATAATCATGGATTATATACTCAATGTACAAATGAAACAACTAGAGAATATTGCAGTTCAGTTTGTAAAAAATTAAAATATGGTCATATAAATGTGCGCAAAAAATATCCAGTCGGTTCATATGTATTAGAAAATGGTAAACATGAAATATCATATCAAAAAGTAAAAAAACGGCTAACAAAAAAAAATTCTTTTCAGTCAAATCAAGAGCGAATTATTACGGAAGACAGTGATGATGATAATGAAATAAATAAAGTTTCGATCTCAAAAAATCCAAGAGGTAGGCCAAAAATGTTAGCAAAAGAAATATCTATAAATATAGATTCGTGCGAAAATAATAGAAATACATTTGAAGACGATGATAATATAGAAGAAGTATTTGTACGACGTCAAAATATAAATGAAAAAGAATATTTAGTAAGTGAGCATAATATAGTATTTGATAATAAAACTTATAAAATGATAGGAAAGTTAGTGTTAGGAAAGATAGTAAAAAATATATAAAGAATATAAAAAAAATTGAAATAAGATGTAATAGAGAAGAGTAATAAAAAGAGAAAA
>MDTG01394049.1_pt1 | contig 17683 bp, 17 predicted proteins | sample 811421 | NCBI WGS metagenome assembly MDTG01 (sample SAMN05326645, study PRJNA326480) | marine metagenome | isolation source: seawater | place: Pacific Ocean: South East | collected 2011
CCCGCTTCGCGGGCCTCGTCGCCTGCGGCGACATGAAATGCGCTCGGACAGGCCTGCACGAGCCTGGACGCCCCGGCACGACTCGCCCCGGCCTGTCCTCCCGATTTCGGCCCAGCGCGCGCCCTCCCGTCTGCGCGAGGAGTCTGGTAAGGTTCGCGCCCGCTCGAGGGGAAGAGGGGACGTGGCCCGCGTCGTAGCACTCCTGATCACGCTCGCCGGCTTTTGGGCCGCGCTGTCCTTCCAGCTGAAGACGCCTCTGCTGGTGGGCTTCGGCGTGGTGTGCGTGGTGGCCGTGACCGCGGTCTGCGCGAAGCACCGGATCCTGATCGAGGACTGGAGCCCCGCCCGACTCCTGGCCGCGATCCGCTACCTGCCCTGGCTGCTGTGGCAGATCGTGATCGCGAACCTGCGCGTGATCAAGATCGTCTGGAGCCCCTCGCTCCCGATCGACCCGCGCCTGGTCGAGGTCCCCTGCGACCTGAAGACCGCCACCGGTCGGATGATCTACGCCAACTCGATCACGCTCACGCCCGGCACGGTCACGATCGACGTCGGACCGCACTACCTGGTCCACGCGCTCACGCCCGAGGACGAGGCCGGGCTCCTCGACGGCTCCATGCTGGGCCGCGTGCGCGGCCTCGAGGGCGACGCGGGCGCCGCGAGCGCCGCTGAGCCAAAGGACGCCTCATGATCACGGTCTACGGCGGCGTCATGCTGGCGCTGATCGTCGCCATGTTCCTGCTCCTGGCCCGCGGCCTGGTCGGGCCGACGGTCTACGACCGGATCCTGGCCGCCAACGCCTTCGGGACCAAGACGGTGCTCTTCATCGCCTTGCTGGGCTTCTTCAACGATCGGGCCGGGCTCTTCCTCGACCTGGCCCTCGTCTACGCCCTGATCAACTACGTGACCACGGTCGCGATCCTGAAGCTCGTCAAGGAAGCGCAGCTGGGCTGATGACAGCGCTCGACGTCGCCTCGGTGATCCTGCTCGCGCTGGGGGCCTTCGTGGCCTTCACCAGCGCCCTCGGCGTGCTGCGCCTACCCGACTTCTACACCCGCATTCACCCGGCGGGGAAGAACGACTCCTTCGCGCAGGTGCTGGTCCTCTCGGCCCTCGCGCTCCAGGCGCACGACGTCCAGACCGTGATCAAGCTGGCGCTGATCGGGGGCTTCCTCTTCCTGACCACGCCCAGCTCGACCTACGCGATCGCGCGGGCGGCCTTCCTCGACGGCAAGGTGCCCTGGACCAAGCCGGTCCCCGCCACCCCCCAGCCTGGCAAGACCGCCAAGCCACAGGGCGAGACGCCCGCGGGAGGCAGCGCGTGATCCTCCTGATCGAAGCCGCGCTCCTGCTCCTGGCGCTGATCACGGCCGTGGCGGTCGTGCGGCTCAAGAACCTCTTCGCCGCCACGATCGTGCTCGCGATCTACAGCCTGGTCATGGCCATGAGCTGGACGATCATGCAGGCCCTCGACGTGGCCTTCACCGAGGCCGCCGTCGGCGCCGGGATCTCGACGATCCTGCTCCTGGGCGCGCTGGTGCACGTGGGCAGCAAGGAGGCGCCCGACGAGCGGCTCAACCTGGCGCCCCTGCTGGCGGTCGTCCTGACCGGGGCGCTCCTGATCTACGGCACCCTCGACATGGCGCCCCTCGGCGACCCGAACGCGCCCGTGCACCAGCGCGTGTCGGCCTACTACGCGGGCGAGGCCAGCCACCACCGCACCCACGCGCCCAACGTCGTGACCGCGGTGCTGGCCAGCTACCGCGGCTTCGACACCATGTTCGAGACGGCGGTGATCTTCACCGCCGGCGCGGGCATGATCCTCCTCCTGCGCCGACCCGAGGAAGAGGACGAGGCGGAGGGGGCGGCCTAGTGCTCAAGAGCAACGACGTCCTCCGCCAGGTCAGCAAGCTCCTCGTCCCCTTCATCGTGGTGTTCGGGGTCTACGTGATCACGCACGGCGAGCTGGGCCCCGGCGGCGGCTTCCAGGGCGGCGTGATCATCGCGGCGGGCTACATCCTCTACGCCCTGATCTACGGGCTGCCGGCCGCGCGCCAGCTGGTCCCGCGCTGGGCCTCGGACACGGCCGCGCCCCTGGGCGTGCTGATCTACGCCAGCGTGGGCGTCTACTCGCTCCTGCGCGGCAAGACCTTCCTCGACTACGACGTGCTCAACCCCAGCCACCCCGAGCTGGGCCAGCCCCTGGGCATGACCCTGGTGGAGCTGGGCGTCGGGCTGACCGTGGCCTCGGTCATGGTGACCGTGTTCAACGAGGTCGTCGAAGGCGCCGCCCCCAACGAGGAAGAGCGCAAGCCCGACGAGGGGCCGGCGTGAGCGGGCTCTATAACTACTGGATCTTCGTGATCCTGATGATGGTCGGCCTCTACGGCGCCATCGCCAAGCAGAACCTGGTCAAGAAGCTGCTCTGCCTGAGCCTGTTCCAGACCGGGATCTTCATCTTCTATATCTCGACCAGCGTGATCCAGGTCGACGGCCGCCGCTTCGCGACGCCCCCGGTCCACATGGGCCACGGGCACGGCGAGGCCGTCCTGGCCAACCCCCTGCCCCACGTCCTGATCCTGACCGCGATCGTGGTCTCGGTCAGCACCCTGGCGGTGGCGCTCGCGATCGTGATCAACATCAAGAAGGAGTTCGGCACGATCGAGGCCAACGAGCTGCACTCCCTCGAGCAGGACCTGTCGTGATCGCCGCCCTCCGCGACGACATCCCGGCCCTGATCGTGGTCCTGCCGCTGCTCGCGGCGCTGCTCACGGCGATCTTCGGGCGCGGCAAGCGGGCCTGGTGGATCGTGGCCCTGACCTGCTGGAGCCTGCTGGGCATGAGCCTGGTCCTGGCCCAGGACGTGCTCGCCAGCGCCAGCGGCTACGTGACCTACACCTTCGGCCCCTGGGCTGAACCGGTCGAGGTCGCGGGCGTGGGCAAGGTCGCCCCCGGTATCGAATACCGGGTCGACGCGCTGAACGCCTTCCTGCTGGTCATGATCTCGGCGATCGCCGCCGTGGTCGCCCCCTTCGCCCGCCTGAGCGTGCGCAAGGAGGTCCCAGCCAGCCTGCAGCACATCTTCTACGCCGTGTTCCTGCTCTGTATCACGGGGCTCCTGGGCATCACGATCACGGGCGACGCGTTCAACCTCTACGTGCTGCTCGAGATCAGCTCGCTCACGACCTACGCCCTGGTCGCCATGGGCAAGAACCAGGACAAGCGGGCCCTGACCGCCAGCTACCACTACCTGATCCTGGGCACGGTCGGCGCGAGCTTCATCCTGATCGCGATCGGCTACCTGTTCATGGTCACGGGCACCCTGAACATGGCCGAGATGGCGCGGATCCTGAGCGACCCCAACCTGGTCGAGCCGGGCAACCGCACCGTCAAGACGGCCTTCGCGATGCTCGTGGTCGGCCTGGGCCTCAAGATGGCGCTCTTCCCGCTCCACGCCTGGCTGCCCAACGCCTACACCTACGCGCCCACCGCGGTCACCGCGCTCCTCGCCAGCACCGCGACCAAGGTCGGCGTCTACGCCACGCTGCGCTTCTTCTTCACGATCTTCGGCCCCGGCTACATGGTGAAGAGCTTCGCCAACGAGGCGATGCTCTTCATGGGCTGCGCGGCGATCGTGCACGGCTCGCTGATGGCGATCCAGCAGGAGAACGTCAAGCGGCTCCTGGCCTGGTCCTCGGTCGCGCAGATCGGCTACATGGCCGTCGGGATCTGCCTCGCGACCGAGCGGAGCCTGACCGGCAGCCTGCTGCACTTCTTCAACCACGCCCTCGTCAAGGGCGCGCTCTTCATCGCGGTCGGCGCGGTGATCTATCGCGCCGGCTCCTGCAAGCTGAACGACCTCAACGGCTTGTTCCGCCGCATGCCGCTGACGGCCTTCGCGATCGCGGTCGGCGGCCTGGGCCTGATCGGCCTGCCGCTGACGGGCGGCTTCGTGAGCAAGTGGTTCCTCGTCAGCGCGGCGATCGAGCGGCAAATGTGGCCGGTGGCCTTCGTGATCCTGTTCGGCTCGGTGCTGGCGGTGGTCTACGTGATGCGGATCGTCGAGCCGATGGTCTTCGGCGACCCCGACTCGGGCCCGCAGGTCGGCAAGGCGCCGCCGACCCTGATCCTGCCGGCCTGGATCCTCTGCGCGGGCAGCTTCTACTGCGGCGTCTCGGGCTCGGGCCTGCGCCAGCTGGTCCAGAAGGCCGCGCACCAACTCCTGGGGGGGGCCTAGACCGTGCCTGAGCTCAGTCCCCTGATCCCGCTCCTGATCCCGATCGTGGGCGCGGTGGGCATCCAGCTCACCGGGCGCTGGGAGAACGTGCGCGAGGGCGTGACCATGGTCAGCGCCCTGGCGCTCCTGCTCAGCGTGGCGCTCGGGATCGCGCCCAGCGTGCTCGACCCGGCCGTCGCCAACCCCCGCTGGGAGGGCCCGACCCTGGTCGGCGGGCTGCAGTTCCTGTTCGTGGTCGAGCCCCTTGGCCTGCTCTACGCGCTGGTCGGCGCGGTGCTCTGGATCCCGAACTCGATCTACTCGATCGGCTACATGCGCGGGCACCACGAGCAGAACCAGACCCGCTTCTACACCTGCTTCGCGCTCGCCCTGGCCAGCGTGATGGGGATCGCCTTCTCGGGGAACCTGTTCACGCTCTTCGTCTTCTACGAGGCCTTGAGCGTGGTGACCTTCCCGCTCGTGACCCACCACGGCTCGCCCGAGGCGCGCAAGTCGGGGCGGATCTACGTGGGGATCCTGTTCGGCACCTCGATGCTCTTCTTCCTGTTCGCGATCGTGGGCACCTACCAGCTCGCGGGACGCATGGACTTCGCGCCTGGGGGGATCCTCGAGAGCGTGGCCCGCGGCGACCAGGGGCTGCTCTTCCTGCTCTTCATGCTCGGGATCGGCAAGGCCGCCCTGATGCCCTTCCACTTCTGGCTGCCCGCGGCCATGGTCGCGCCGACCCCGGTCAGCGCGCTCCTGCACGCGGTGGCGGTGGTCAAGGCCGGCGTGTTCTGCGTGCTCAAGGTCTCGGTCTACGTGTTCGGGACCGAGCTCGTCGCCTCACCGGCTACGGGGAACTGGCTGATCTACGCCGCCTCCTTCACGGTGGTCGTGGCCTCGCTGGTGGCCCTCTATCAAGACAACCTCAAGCGGCGCCTGGCCTACTCGACGGTCGGCCAGCTGGGCTACATCGTGCTCGGCGCGGCCCTCGGCACGAAGCTCGCGATCATCGGCGGCGGCATGCACATCGTGATGCACGCCTTCGGCAAGATCACGCTCTTCTTCTGCGCCGGCGCGATCTACGTGGCGACCGGCAAGACCAAGGTCAGCCAGCTGGTCGGCATGGGCAGACAAATGCCCGTGACCTTCCTGGCCTTCGGGGTCGCCTCGCTGAGCATCATCGGCCTGCCGCCCTTAGGGGGCGCGTGGAGCAAGTGGTACCTCGGCCTGGGCAGCTTGGCGTCGACCCATCCGAGCGTGGTGTTCGTGTTCCTGCTCAGCTCGATCCTGAACGTGGCCTACCTACTGCCGATCGCGATCAAGGCCTTCTATCTGCCGCCCGAGGACGGCAAGGAGCGCGGCTTCGCCGAGGCGCCCTGGCCCTGCGTGGCGGCGCTCTCGTTCACGGCGGCGGGGTCGGTGGCCTTGTTCTTCTTCCCTGAGCCCCTGTATCGGCTGATGCTGACGGTGGTGGCGACGTGAGCGCTGAGCCGGAGGACGAGAAGAAGGCCGAGTCGGAGTCGGAGACCGAGGGGTCGGCGGCGGAGACCGAAGGGTCGAAGACCGAGACCGACTCCGAGACCGAGACCGAGGATTCGCGAAGCGAATTGCCCGAAGGGCCGACGACGGAGACCGAGACCGAGACCGAGACCGGGGACTCGACGACCGAATCGGAGACCGAGACCGAGACCGAGGACTCGACGACCGAGTCGGAGACCGAGGCCAAGCCTGCTGCGCGGTCCGCGCCGGCTGAGGAGCTCGAGCCGCCTGCCGTGAAGTCGGGGCTCAACATCTCGGTCAAGCGCAAGGACGAGCCCGCGCCCGAGCCTGCTCCCGAGCCCGAGCCCGAGCCCGAGCCCGCCGCCGCGGAGCCGGCCGCCGAGGCCGCGGAGCCGGACGCGCACGATCACGACCACGCGCACACGCACCGGATCCCCGCGGGTGAGGAGCCGCACTGGCTGGATCACTGGGAGAACGTGCAGAAGCTGATCAAGGGCTTCGCGCTGCTCGCGGTCCTGCTGCTCGCGGTCGACCTCCTCGACTACGCGGTCCACTTCAAGCACACCGAGCACCTCCCTGCGCCGACGAAGATCCCCGGCTTCTTCGGGATCTATGGCCTGGTCGCCTGCGTGGCGCTGGTCGAGTCGGCCAAGATCCTGCGCAAGATCGTGATGCGCGACGAGAACTACTACGAGGGCGAGCATGAGTAGCCACGGCCACGCGCCGGGCGCCAGCAACCCCGCCCCGTGGGTCTGGGTCGGGCGCCTGATCACGCTCCTGGTCACGGTCGGCTGCGCCGTCGCGGCCCAGAAGGCGGGCTGGATCTTCTCGCCCGGCATGATCGCGATCGTGCTCGCGACCTGGATCCCGCACCTGCCCCAGGCGGTGCGCAAGCCCTTCCTGCTGGCGATCCCCTGCCTGAGCTTCGCCTACCTGCTCTGGCTCAAGGGCAAGGTCGGCATGGACACCTGGGTGGCCTTCGAGCTGCTCGGCTACGACATGTTCCCGGTCTACATCTCGAGGTTGACCTTCATCTTCGGGACCGTGTTCCACGTCGCGCTCTTCCTGGGGCTGCTCTTCGCGCTCCACGTCGAGAGCACGACCGAGCAGGTGGCCGCCGTGATCTACGGCGGCGGCACGATCGGCGGCGCCTTCGCGGGCGACTTCATCACGCTCTTCGTGTTCTGGGAGCTGATCGCGGTCGCCTCGACCTTCCTGATCTGGGCCCGCGGCACCCAGCGCGCCTACCGCGCCGGCCAGCGCTACCTGCTGATGCAGATCGCCTCGGGCCTGCTCCTGCTGGCGGGCGTGCTGATCCTGGCCTCGGGCGGCCACGACCTCAGGATCGGGCAGCTCCCCTTCGAGGAGTGGCACACGGGCGCCAAGTTCGTGTTCGTCGGCATCGGGATCAAGTGCGCCTGGCCGGGCGTCCACTTCTGGCTGACCGACGCCTACCCCGAGGCGACCCCGACCGGGGCCGTGTTCCTCTCGGCCTTCACGACCAAGCTCGCGGTGCTGATGCTCGCCCGCTGCTTCGTGGGCAACTCGAACCTGATCTGGATCGGCGCGTTGATGGCGGGCTTCCCGATCTTCTACGCCGTGATCGAGAACGACCTGCGCCGCGTGCTCGCCTACTCGCTGATCAACCAGGTCGGCTTCATGGTCGTGGGCGTGGGCGTCGGGACCGATCTGGCCGTCAACGGCGCGGCGGCGCACGCCTTCGCCGACGTGCTCTTCAAGGGCCTGCTCTTCATGACCATGGGCGCCGTGCTCAAGCAGACCGGCCGGATCAACGGCTCGGACCTGGGCGGCCTGTTCAAGTCGATGCCCTTCACCATGGTCTGCTGCCTGGTCGGCGCGGCCTCGATCTCGGCCTTCCCGCTCTTCAGCGCGTTCGCGACCAAGGGCCTGATCATGGACGCCGCGATCAACCAGCACCACACGCTGGTCTGGTACGTGCTCCTCTTCGCGGCCGCGGGCGTGTTCCACCACGCCGGCATCAAGATCCCCTTCTTCGCCTTCTTCGCCCACGACTCGGGCCTGCGGCCGGAGAAGCCCCCGCTCAACATGCGGATCGCCATGGGCCTGGGCGCGATCGGCTGCCTGACCGTCGCCAACCCCCTCGTGTATGGCTTCTTCTACGAGAGCCTGCTGCCCTTCCCCAAGGCCATGGAGGGCTACCACCTCTACAGCGCCTTCCACGTGGTCAGCCAGCTGCAGATCCTGTTCTGGTCGGCCGCCGCCTTCGTGGGGCTGATGCTCACGGGCCGCTATCCGCCCGAGCTGCACTCGGTCAACCTCGACACCGACTGGCTGATCCGCCGCCCGCTGCGCAACGCGTGGCGGGTGCTCAAGGACGGCCTGGGCGCGGTCGCGAGCGGCTTCGAGACCGCGGTGCTCGAGACGCTGCCCCGCCAGAGCGCGCTCTTCGTGGAGCGCTACGGCCCCGAGCGGGGCCTGCTGCGCGAGTTCGGCGTGATGGGCAGCTCGATCCTGGTGGTCATGGTGCTGCTCTTCTTGTTCCTGGCCTTCGGCCAGGGCGTCGTCCCGATCTGATCCAGGCTCGCACGCGGTAGACTCCTTCTCTCAGGAGGCCTGCGATGCCCTCGATCGAAGACCTGCGCGTCGAGCACGTGTTCACTGCGACTCCGGTCGTCCTCAGCGAGGACACCTCCCTCGGGGAGGCCTACGAGACCCTGATCGGCGAGGGGATCTCGGGGATCCCCGTCACCGACAAGGAGGGGGACCTGATCGGGGTGATCTCGACCTCGGATCTGCTCGTGACCCTCGCGCCGGTGTTCGACTCCCAGGAGGAGACGCCCGACGCGGCCGAGCTGCGGCGCCTCAACGAGGCCCCCTTGAGCGAATACGTCCAGGGTCCGCCGCTGACCTGCGGCGAGAACACGCCGCTCCAGGAGGCGTGCCAGCTGATGGTCCGCGAGCGCGTCCACCGCCTGGTCGTCGTGGCCGCCGACGAGATCGTGGGGATCATCTCCTCCATGGACATCGTGCGCGCCGTAGCCCTCGCTGACGACGACGACGACGAGTAGCTGAGGCCGGGTGCCTTCGCCGCGCTTCGCCACCACCCGCTGGAGCGTGGTCCTGGCCGCGGGCGGCCCCGCGACCCCCGCTGCGCGCGAGGCGCTCGCCACCCTCTGTCGGGGCTACTGGTATCCCCTCTACGCCTACGCCCGCCGCCGCGGGCAGGCGCCTCAGGACGCCGAGGACCTCGTGCAGGGCTTCTTCGCGCGACTCCTCGCCAAGGAGGGCGCGCTGGCAGGCGCCTCCCCCGAGCGGGGGCGCTTTCGCGCCTACCTGCTGCGCGCCTTCAAGAACCATCTGCTCAACGAGGCCCAGGCCAGCGCGGCGCTCAAGCGCGGCGGAGGGACGACGAGCGCCTCGCTGAGCGAGCCCGGCGAGCGGCGCCTCGGCGCCGACCCCGGCCACGAGCGGACGCCCGAGCGCCTCTTCGAGCGCGACTGGGCTCTCTCGCTGCTCAACCTGGCCTTGGAGCGGGTCCGCGAGAGCTATGTGGGGCGAGGCCGGGGGGAGCTCTTCGAGGGGCTGGCGGACCTGCTCCAGCCCGGCAGCGACCCCGACTCCTACGCCGAGCGCGCCGAGCGGCTGGGAATGCGCGAGGGGGCGCTCAAGGTCGCGGTCCACCGCCTGCGGGCTCGCTACCGCCGGGCGCTGGTCGAGGCGGTCGCGCACACCCTGGCGGCGGACGTCGCGGGGGAGGCGCGCGAAGAGGCGGTTCAAGTCGAGCTGCGCCAGCTGCTTGCGGCCCTGTAACCTCTCGCAGGGGATCCTGTTGAAGGCGTTGGAGGGGGAGCCATGATGACCGACTCCGACTACGACATCTTCAGCGCCGCCCTGGATGATTTCTTCGCCCACCAGGACGCCAAGCCCGCCGCGACCTGCCCTGTCTGCGAGCAGGAGGTCCCCGCTGACGCGCCGGGCGGGATCTGCCCGCGCTGCCTGATCGAGGACGGGCTCTCGCTGAGCCTGGCCTCCCAGGGCGGCGCCTACACCTTCCAGGAGCTGCCCAGCCCCGAAGAGCTGCGCCAGAGCCTGCCCAACTTCGAGATCCTGGAGCGGATCGGTCGGGGGGGAATGGGGGTCGTCTACAAGGCCCACGACCGGAGCCTGGACCGGGTGGTCGCGCTCAAGATCCTCCCGCCCGAGCTGGCGGACGACCCCAGCTTCACCGAGCGCTTCGCGCGCGAGGCCCGGGCGGTCGCCAGCCTCGAGCACCCCAACGTGGTCGCGATCCACGCCTTCGACGAGGACGCGGAGCTGCCCTACCTGGTGCTCGAGTACGTCGATGGGCAGAACCTGCGCCGCCAGCTTCTGGACGCGGGCGGCAAGCTCGCGCCCGCCGAAGGGCTCGGGCTCTTGCAGCAGGTCGTCGACGGCCTCGGCTACGCCCACGAGCGCGGGGTGATCCATCGCGACGTCAAGCCGGAGAACGTGCTGGTCGGGCGCGACGGGCAGGTGCGCCTGGCCGACTTCGGGTTGGCCAAGCTCAGCCTGCAGCAGACGCTGGCCGTCAGCCTGACCCGCACCCAGCAGGTCATGGGCACACCGCACTACATGGCGCCCGAGCAGCTCGAGGGGAGGAGCGCCGAGGTCGACCCGCGGGCCGACGTGTTCTCCTTCGGCGTGCTGGCCTATGAGGCGCTGACCGGGCGCAAGCCCATGGGCCGCTTCGCGCCGCCTTCCCGCTACGCGCCGCTCCCGCCGCGGGTCGACGAGGTGATCCTGACCTGCCTCGCGCTCGAGCCCGACGAGCGCTTCCCCGACGCGGGCGCCGTTGCCGCGGCCTTGCGCGCGGCCGCGGCCGCCGAGCTGCTCGCGGACACCAATCTGGCCCCCACCTACCTGAAGGAGGAGGAGCTGCAGGAGCGCTGCGGCACGGACTACGCTGGCTGTCGGCTAGGCGACTACCTGGGCAAGGAGTCGGTGCCAGGGGAGCGGATCTACCTGGGCGTGGACCTCGAGACCCAGGCGCCCTGCCGGGTCACGATCCACCACCTGGCCGAGGCCAACAACGAGGCCGACTCGGCGCGCTTCCTCCAGCGCGCATGGCACGCGGCAGCCCACCTCGAACACCAGCACGTGCTGGGCGTCTTGCGCGTGGGGAGCACTCCGAGCGCGCATGAGCACTACGTCGTGCGTCCGGTCGATCCCGCCAGCGAGTCGCTCGAAGAGCGCGTCGCGCGGAGCGGGGCCCAGGGGGTGCACGAAGCGCTGCGGATCGCGCTCGCCGTGGGAGAGGCCCTCGCCTATGGGCACGAGCGCGGCTGCCTGCACCACGCGCTGCGTCCTGCCTGCGTGTGGCTTGGGCCCGGAGACGAGGTGCGGGTCGGGGACTTCGGGCGCACGACCAGCTTGCTGGGGCTGAGCTTCGACGGGGAGGGCAAACCGACCGGCTTCTCGCCGCCCGAGCTGGGCAAGGTCGAGGCCTTGGACGTGCGGGTCGACGTCTACTCGCTGGGGGTCGTGCTCTATCTGCTGGTTTGCGGGCGGGATCCCTTCGAGGGCCTCGACAGCATGCAGCGCCTGACGGGCCACGGCCGGATCGCGCCCCCCGACCCCGCGCTCGGGCCGGACCTGCGCGCGGTCCTCGCCAAGCTCCTCGCCCCCGACGTCGAGGAGCGCTACCTCGACGCGGCGGCTGCCCTGGTCGACCTGCGGGCGCTGAGCGAGGGGCGTCCGCTGGTCCTGGCGCCGGCCGTCCCCAGCGCGCTGTGGACGGCTCCCCCGCCCGCGGCGCCGGTCACTCGGGGTTGGTGGACCCCGCTCCCGACCCGCAACCTGGACGTGGTCCCGACGGGCCTGGGGCTCGCGATCCTGGGCGCGGTGATCGGGGCCGTCCTGCTGGTCGCCTTCCTGGTGTCGGGCTAGAGAACCGGCTCAGTCCTGGCGGAGGCGGTCGCTCGCGCCCTCGACGATCGGGGTGCCGACCTGGAGCCGGTCCCAGAGCGCGAAGCCCGTCTGCCCGTCGGGGCCCTCGACGAGGGCGCTGATCCCGACCAGCGAGCGGCGGGTCAGCCACACCGACTGACCCTTGGGCACCTCGCCCTTGTAGCTGAGCAGGTTGCGGGTCAGGACCAGGTCCTCGGTCGCGGTGGCCTTGACCCGGGTCGCGACGAGCTCGACCAGCTTGCCGCCCTTGCGGATCGGGTAGGCGTCGAACTCGATCTCGTGCCGGCTCATGTCGCTGGTCAGCTTGCGGAAGGCCAGCCAGGGCAGGCCCGAGACCTCGACCCCCTCGCTCTGGCCTTCGAGCTGGACCATGATCACGCCGGCCATACCCTTCTTGGTCCGATAGAGCGTCCCCTTGCAGCGCTCGAGGCTGGGGGCGGCGATCCGCTCGACCGCCAGCGCGCCGTCGACGAGCTCGCCCTCGAGCGTGATCGGGCCGCGACCGATCAGGTACGTCACCGGGTCGTAGGCCTCCAGCTCCGCGAGGGGGATCACGCCCTCCGCCGTGGTCAGCTCGTGGACCTCGACCTTGCGGTTGGGGTCCTCCTCAGTCGGGGCGGGCTTGAACACCCGCTCCAGCGTTCCGGTGAAGGTCCCGGCGGCCGCGGGGCCGGCCAGGGCGAGCAGGAGAGCGAAGGACGAGAGCAGGTGCTTCATGAGGACCTCGGGGTCTGAGACCCGAGGTTACTCGTCGAGTGCTCGACGGAGCAAGGACGGAGCGCTCAGTTGGCGAGATGGCGGTCCAGGACGCGGCGCAGGTCGGCCAGGGCGATCGGCTTGCTCAGGAAGTCGTCACCCTTGGCCAGGGCGAGCTCGAGCAGCGGCTGGGGGGCGCCGCCGCTCATGAACACCACCGGAGCCGAGTGGCTCTCGCGCGAGCGAGCGACCATTTCGCAGCCGTCGATTCCGGGCAGGCAGAGGTCGACCAGGAGCAGACGCAGCGACGCTCCCAGCTCGCCGCAGCGCAGCAGGCCCTCTTCGCCTGAGCCTGCGCTGACCGCTTCGTATCCCACTGCCTTGATCATGCTCAGCAGAACGCTGAGCAAGTCGGGCTGATCTTCGACGACCAGAATCACCCCTGGAGTTTGCAGTTCCGGGCTGACAGAGCGAGGCGTTTTCGGCTGGGAGGCCAAGGCTGGAGGCGGTGGCAGCTCAGTAAAGAGCTGCCCGCCTGGGGGGGGGCTGGCAGCGCTCGGGGAACACGGCGTCGCCGCCCCGGGTCGCGTGCGAATGCGCCCGAAGGGACCAAATCGAGCGTTTCGTCAGCTGGCTTAGCGGGCCCGAACTTCGGATAGTGGGACCAGGTATGGACAAGGTCCTCGAATACCTCACATCCAAGGGCGCCATTGGAGCCGTCCTCTCTCCCGGTGAGATCCACGGCATCACTCCCGCCTACACGGCTCGAACGGGCCTCGAGCTGCGGCGGCCGATGGCGATCGAGCGCTTCGTAGGGGAGGCCTCCGCGCCCGAATACGATCGCCAGACCCGCGCCTCGATCGAGGCCAACGAGCGGAGGGAGTTCTGGGCACCCGCCTCGGGCAACGCCGCCGAGTGGTGGCAGGTGGTCAAGGTCCCCGTCGACGATCGAGTCGTGATGGAGGCGCGGGCCGTGGAGGAGCGTGAGCTCGTGCCCTGGGTCCGCGGGCACCTCCGGCGCGAGCTCGGCGACTTCGCCGTGCGCCTGCTCAGTGACGACAGCCTCGTGACTTGGCTCAAACTGCACGCCCACACCTTCCAGGACCCCAGCGTGGTCGCGCGTCGGAGCGAGCTCATGCACGAAGGGGCGCAGAGCGTGCGGACCGTCTCGCGGCACCTCAAGGTCCTGCGCGAGGTCGGAGCGGTGCGGCTCGAGCGGACCTCCCACGGCCTGCGCGTCGTCGAGCCCACCACGGTCTTGCAGGCCTAGGTAGGTGGCGCTGCCCTCGCCGATGCGCGAGGGGATGGGCTGGGGATGCTTAACTCCTTACGCTGTAGGGGCGCGGCAGGGCTTTGTCAGGGGGGGCAGCTACCCTGCGCAGCGAGCCCGAGATCCATCCATCGCCCCCCATGCGCATTCTTCACACCTCCGACTGGCACCTGGGCCACACCTTCCACGGTCTCGATCGTGGGCGGGAGCACGCGGCCTTCCTCGCCTGGCTGCTCGAGCTGATCGTCGAGCGCGAGGTGGACGCGCTCCTCGTGACCGGGGACGTGTTCGACTCGGCCTGCCCGCCCGTCTCGGCCGAGCGCGCCTGGCTCGACTTCCTGGCTGAGGCCCGGGTGGCCTCCCCTGGGCTGGACGTGGTCGTGATCGGCGGCAACCACGACTCGGCCCAGCGCCTCGACGCCCCCGGAGCGCTGCTGCGCGCCCTCGGGGTGCACGTGGTGGGCGGGCTGGCGCGTCGCGAGGATCGCTCCCTGGACCTCGAGCGCTTGCTCGTGCCCCTCCACGACGCCGCGGGCGAGGTCGCGGCCTGGGTCGCGGCGGTGCCCTTCCTGCGCCCCGCCGACCTCCCCCGCGGGACCCGCGGGGCCTCGGCCAGCGCGCGCCTGGAGGAGGGCGTCCGCGCGGTCTACGACGAGGTCCTCGCGGCGGCGCGGGAGCGGCGTCAGCCGGGGCAGGCCCTGCTGGGGACCGGCCACTGCACCCTGCGCGGCTCGCGCCTCTCGGCTGGCAGCGAGCGCACGATCTACGGCGGCGACGCGCTCCCGGTCGATCTCTTCCCCGCCGAGCTGGCCTACGTCGCCATGGGTCACCTGCACCACGCCCAGGCCGTCGCGGGGCGCGACGAGGTCCGCTACGCGGGCTCGCCCTTGCCCCTCTCCTTCGCCGAGGCCGGCTACGAGCACGAGGTGCGCCTCGTCCAGCTGGCCGGCGAGGAGCTCGTCGCTCAGGAAGGGATCGCGATCCCTCGGGCCGTCGACCTGATCCGGCTCCCCGCCGAGGGCCCTGCGCCGCTGGCCGAGGTCCTGGAGCTGATCGCCGCCCTGCCGGAGTGCAAGGCCGACGAGGCGCTCGAGGAGCGGCCCTACCTCGAGGTCCGCGTCCAGGTCGAGGGGCCGGCCCCCGGGCTGCGGCGGCACGTCGAGGAGGCCCTCGACCACAAGCGCCCGCGCCTGGTCAAGCTCGAGGTCCGCCGCAGCGCCAAGGCCGAGTCCTTGCCCGAGCGCCACGCGGGGACGCACCTCGGCGACCTCGACCCGCGCGACGTGTTCCAGCGCTGCTACGCGCGCCAGCACGAGGACGAGCAGGCCCCGGCCGAGCTGCTGAGCGCCTTCGAGGAGCTGCTGAGCGAGGTCCGCGGCGAGCAGGACGCCACCCGCGAGAGCGGCGTGGCCGCGGCCCGCGCGGCGACCCTCGACGTCGAGGCGCTGACCGTGTCGGAGGCCGAGGCCTCGTGAGCGCCCTCGCCTCAACCGGGGCTTCGCGTCGCTCGTGAAGATCCTCGCGATTCGCGGAAAGGACCTGGCCAGCCTGGCCGGGCGCTTCGAGGTCGACCTGGCCCAGCCGCCCCTCGGGGAGGCGGGGCTCTTCGCGATCACCGGGCCGACGGGGTCGGGCAAGAGCACGCTCCTCGACGCGCTCTGCCTGGCGCTCTTCGACTGCACCCCGCGCCTGCAGGGGCGCGGGCGCGCGGTCGGCTTCCTGCAGGAGGTCGACCGGGACGTGCTCAACAGCGGCGACCCGCGCTGCCTGCTCCGCCGCGGCGCGAGCTCCGCCTTCGCCGAGGTGGACTTCACGGGCGTCCAGGGTCAGCGCTGGCGCGCGCGCTGGTCGGTCCGGCGGGCGCACGGCAAGAGCGAGGGGCGGATCCAGCCGCAGGAGCTCGACCTGCTCAACCTCGACACCGAGGTCCGCGCCGGCGGGACCAAGCGCCAGACCCTGACCGCGATCGAGCAGGCCCTCGGGCTCGACTACACCGGCTTCTGCCGCTCGGTCCTGCTGGCGCAGGGCGAGTTCGCCAGCTTCCTGCGCGCGCGCCCCGAGGACCGCGCCGAGCTGCTCGAGCGCGTCACGGGGACCGAGCTCTACGGCAAGCTCTCGATCGCGGCCCACCAGCGGGCGGCGCGCGAGCGCCAGGCCGAGACGCGCCTCGCCGACCGGGTCGGCGACGTGCAGCTCCTCGACCGGGCGGCGCGGACCGAGCTCGAGGAGGCCCTCCTCGCGGCCGAGGCGAAGGTGGCCGAGGCCAGCGCGGCCGCTGAGGAGGCCCAGGAGGCCTGCCGCTGGCACGAGGCGGCGGCTGGCCTGGCCCTGCGCGAGGCCGAGGCCAGGTCTGGGCTCGAGGCGGCCCAGGCCGAGTTCGACGCGCTGGCCGCCGAGCGGAGCGAGCTGCGCGAGTACGAAGCGGCGCGCCCGCTCTTTCCGCTCCTGAGCGCCGTCGAGCGGGCGGAGGCGGTGGAGGCGGAGACCCTGGCCGAGCGCGAGGCGGCCGAGCAGGCGCTGCACGAGGCCCAGACCCGCGTGGAGAGCACGAGCGCCGAGCAGGCCGAGGCGAGCGAGGCCCTCAGCGGCGCGGAGGCGGCCCGCGAGGCCAGCGGCCCCGAGCTGGAGCGAGCGGCGCAGCTCGACGAGTCGCTGCGCGCGGCGCGCGCGAACCTGGGCGAGCGCGAGGAGAGCGCGGCCGAGGCGGCGCAGGCCCTGGCCCAGGCTCAGGCGGAGCACGCCGCGCTCGCCGCGGAGCTGAGCGAGGCCCGCGCGACGCAGGAGGAGGCCGAGGCGGCGCTGGCGGCCGACCCCGGCGGCCGCGCGCTGGCGCCGCTCTGGCCGCGCTGCGAGCCGCTCCTGCGGCGGGCCCTCGCGCTGAGCGCTCCCGAGGAGTCGGGGCCTTCGCTCGCGCGGGCCGAGGCGGCCCGGCTGGCGGCGGCCGAGGCCGCTCAGGTCGCGAGCGAGGAGCGGGCGCAGTGCGCGGCGCGGGCGGCCGCGGCCAGCGAGGCGCGGGGCGAGGCCGAGGAGCGCTGGGAGGCGGGGCGGGCCGCCGCCGCGCGCTGGCCGGAGGAGCGGGCGGCCTGGGAGGACCGGCGGCTGCGCCTCGTCGAGCTGGCGGCCGCGCGGAGCACCTCGCGTGAGGCGCGGGCGCGGGCGGCGCAGGCGCGCGCGGAGGAGGTCGAGGCCCTGGCGGCCGGCGAGGCGGCCGAGGCCGCAGCCGAGGAGGCCGAGGCCGCCGCCGAGCGCTGCGGCGCCGCCCTGGGCGAGGCCGAGCGCGCCCTGCGCCAGGCCGAGCAGGCCCTCGACCTGGCGGGGCTGCGCCACGACCTGAGCGAGGGCGAGGCTTGCCCGCTCTGCGGGGCAGAGGAGCCCCCCTTCGCGGCGGCCCTGCCGCCGCTCGACGCGCTCCTCGCCCAGCAGCGAGAGCGGGTCGCGACGCTGCGGCGAGAGCAGGCCCAGGCGCGCGCGAACGCTCACGCCGAGCGGCGCGCGGCGCGGGCCTCGGCCTCCAGCGCCGAGACCGCCGCGCGCCGCGCCGAGGAGGCGCTGGCCGAGGCCGAGGGCGCCGAGGGCCGCTGGGCCGAGCTGGCCTGGAAGGCGAGCTGGACCCTCGGGCGCGACGCCGCCAGCATTGGCCCCGAGGGCGACGTGGCCGAGGTCGACGAGGTGCTCGGCGCGGCCCTGAGCGAGGCCGAGACCGAGCTGACCCGCCTGGCCGAGGCGGTCGCCGCGCGCCAGACCGAGGGCGAGGCCCTGAGCGAGCTGCGCGCCCGGGCCGCGGAGGCGCGCGAAGCCTGCCTCAAGGCCGAGCGAGCCGAGGCCGAGGCCGAGCGAGCGGCCGCCGACGCGGCTCAGCGCGCCGCCGAGCTGCGCGAGCTGCTCGAGGAGCTGGACCCGGCCTTCGCGGCCGCGGACGCGGCAGGGGAGCCCCCGGCCGAGCCGGGGGCGAAGGGCGAGCGGGCCAAGCAGGCGAAGGGCGAGCGGGCCAAGCAGGCGAAGGGCGAGCGGGCCAAGCAGGCGAAGGGCGAGCGGGCCCGGACGCCCGAGGCCGAGTCGGCGGAGCA
>MDTG01121432.1_pt1 | contig 17681 bp, 14 predicted proteins | sample 811421 | NCBI WGS metagenome assembly MDTG01 (sample SAMN05326645, study PRJNA326480) | marine metagenome | isolation source: seawater | place: Pacific Ocean: South East | collected 2011
GGAGCGGCCTACGGCCGAGGGATCGGGGTTTCGTCGCCTTGGGCGACGAGCCGGCCTTTGGCCGGGGGGGTCGGGGAACTGGGCCGCGTCGGGGCGAGCGGGTCGTGCGGGGTCCGCGTCGGGCTCTCCGGGGCGGCGCGCGCCGCGGTGCTGTCGAGCTTCGGGGCTGTGGCTTCCGGCTGTGGCTTCGGGGCTCGGGCTTCATCGCTCGGGCTCGCGCTCGGGCTTCGGGGCTCGGGCTTCATCGCTCGGGCTCCATCGCTCGGGCTTCGGGGCTCGGGCTCCGTCGCTCGGGCTTCATCGCGCAGGCCCGTCGCTCCAGCTCGCGCCCCCCTTCCCGCGGCACCTCTGATACGCCCCCCTTTCCCTCCGCCCCCGCGACGGATCGCCGCCCCCGCCCCGCAGGTGACGGCCCCGCTTCGCCTCCGTGAGCGCGGCGCGCCGCGCCGGCGACGCCGTCGTGGACGCGCCGTGACCTTCCCGCGTCACACGCGCTCGTCACGCGCTCGACGCAGGCGGGCGACGGGCGACCGCCAGAGCGGGGCCATCCGGCGCGCCCCAGCCCGCGCCGACGGAGGTTCCCATGGCGACCATCTTCTTCGGAGTCCAGGGCGAGGGCCGCGGCCACGCCGCCCGCGCGCTCGCCCTCGTCGAGGCGCTCCGCCCGCACCACCGCCTGGTGCTCTACGCGAACGGGCAGGCCTTCGAGATGCTCGAGCCCCTCTACGTCGGCAGCGACGTCGAGCTCTACCGGCTCCCGGACGTCGCCTTCCGCTACGGCCCCGGCCGCCGCCTCAGCTACGTGCGCACGGGCCTCGGCAACGCCCACTACCTCTGGCGCCTCCGCCAGCTCGTGCGGATGGTCGAGCTCCACATGGAGCGCGAGCAACCCGACCTCGTGCTCACGGACTTCGAGCCGGTGACGGCCCGCGCCGCGCGCGCCGCCGGCGTGCCCTTCCTCAGCGTCGACCACCAGCACTTCCTGCTGACCCACGACCTCTCCGATCTGCCCGCGCACCTGCGCCGCTACGCCGCCTTCATGGCTCCCTTCGTCCACGCCTGGTACCAGGGCCAGACCGAGACCGTCGTCAGCTCCTTCTTCTCGGCGCCCATCAAGCCGCGCTGGCGGCGCTGCGTCCCCATCGGCGTGCTGCTCCGCCGCGAGGTGCGCGAGGCGAGCGTGGAGGATCGGGACCACCTCGTCGCGTACGTCCGCCGCTCCGCGCCCCGCTCCGTGCTCGAGGCCCTCGCCGCGAGCCGCCGCGAGGTGCGCGTCTACGGCCTCGGTGAGCGCCCCTCGGTGGGGCGCCTCCGCTTCCGCGCCATCGATCCGCATCGCTTCGTCGAGGACCTGGCGACCTGCGAGGCGCTCGTGACCACCGCGGGCAACCAGCTCGTCGGCGAGAGCCTCTACCTCGGCAAGCCGGTGCTGGCGATGCCCGAGATGGGCAACTACGAGCAGCAGATCAACGCGACCTTCCTGCGCCGCTCGGGGGCCGGGGCCGCGCACGACATGGAGCGGCTCGGGGGCCTGGACGTGGAGCGCTTCCTCGACCGGGGGCCGCGCTACCGCGAGCACATCGAGCGGCGCCGCCTGGACGGGTTGCCCCGCGCCCTCGAGCGGATCGAGGCGCACCTCCAGACCCCCTCCCGCGTGCTCCCCTTCGCGCCGCCCGCCGCGCCCGCCCCGGCGCCGCTCCGGGAGGCCGTATGAGCCTCGCGAGCACGCTCCTCGGCTACGCGCGCACGGTCTGGCGGACGCAGCGCGGCGCGGACGACCTGCCGCGGCTCCTCACGCACATCGTCACCTTCACCTGCAACGCGCGCTGCGTGATGTGCGACTCCTGGAAGAAGGAGGGGGAGGGCGACCTCGCGCTCGAGGAGATCGCGCGCATCTACCGGGAGCTCCCCCAGCTCGACGCCGTGCGCCTGACGGGCGGCGAGCCCTTCGTGCGCAAGGACCTGCCCTCGATCGTCGAGCTCGCGCGGCGTGAGCTCCGGCCGCTCGTGATGCACATCACCTCGAACGGCTTCCTGACCGATCGCATCGTTCGCTTCTGCGAGACGCGCGAGCGCGCCATGCCCCTGCAGCTGATGATCAGCGTGGACGGCGTCGGCGCGAAGCACGACGAGGTGCGCGGCATCCGGCGCGCCTTCGAGCGGGTGATGGCGACGCTCGAGGCGCTGGCGCCGCGGCAGGACGCGCTCGGGCTGCGGCTCGCGGTGAACCAGACGATCGTCGACGCGGAGGGCGTGGAGCACTACCGGCGGCTCCGCGAGCGGCTCCGGCCCCTCGGCGTGCGCCATCAGATGGTGATGGCCTACGACGCGAGCGCGACCTACTCGACCGAGCGCGAGGTGGACGTGGCGCCGACGGAGATCGGCGAGTTCGCCACCTTCGGGGACTTCGGGCGGGAGGACCTGCGCGCGCTCCTCGCCGAGGTCGAGGCGGACGTGGCGAAGCTGCCGCTGCCCGAGCGGTTGGCGAAGCGCTACTACCTCGATGGCATCCGGAGCCGGCTGCTGGGCGAGCGGGAGGATCACCTCAGCCCGCGCTGCGTGGCGCTCGGCGCGCACCTCCGGCTCTTCCCGAACGGGGACGTGCCGACCTGCCAGTTCAACACCGAGGTCGTGGGCAACCTGCGCGAGCGCTCCTTCGCGGAGCTCTGGCGGTCGGCGGCGGCGCGGAAGCAGCGGGAGTGGGTGCGCGCGTGCCCGGGGTGCTGGGCGGAGTGCGAGGTGTTCCCGAACGCGCTCTACGGCGGAGACCTGTGGCGGCACGCGGTCGCCGGGAAGGGGCGGCGGGTGCGGCGGGAGGCGTCGGGGGGCGGCGGAGGCGGCGGGCGTGCGGATGGGAAGCGGGGGCTGCCGTTGGTGGACGCGGCGGAGTAGGAGCGGCGGCCCTTCGGCCGCGGGGGGCGGGGTTTCGTCGCCTTGGGCGACGAGCCGGCCCTTGGCCGGCGGGGTTCGGGGAACTGGGGCCATGGAGGGCGAGCGGTTGGGGCGCTCGGCTCGGTTTCCTCTTCTGCCGGGGCTCGGGTCTGAGCGGGAGCGGGAGACCGAGCGGGAGATTGAGCCCGAGCGCGAGCCCAAGCGGGAGCGGGAGACCGAGCCCGAGCGCGAGCCCAAGCGGGAGCGGGAGCCCCTGCGCAGGTGCGAGCGGGAGCCCCGGCCTGATCGGGAGCGGGAGCCCCGGCCTGATCGGGAGCGCGAGCCCCAGCGCGCGCGGGAGGGAGGCTCAGCCTGCGTCCGTGCCCGTGTCGGCTGCGCCGCCGTCGTCGGTCGCGGCGCCTGCGTCCGGCGCGCCTGCGTCGCTGCCGTCTGGCGTGCCGGCGTCGCTGCCGTCCGACGTGCCGGCGTCGCTCCCGGGAACGCCCGCGTCACTCTGGCCTCCGTCCGGTGTGCCCGCGTCCGGTGTGCCCGCGTCGAGGCGCCCGAAGGGGACGACGATGCGCACGGTGAGCCGGTCGAGGACCAGGCCGTCGCCCACGATCTCGAGCGTGATGCGGAACACCTGGTCGTAGGTCGCGGGCGGGATCGTCTCGTTGCGCAGCCGCACGCGGAAGCGCAGCTCGGTCCCGGCGCGCACGTCCTGGAACGTGTCGTCCACGCCGTCCGGGGGGCGCAGGTCCGCCCGCGTCGGCTCCGAGAGCCCATCCGGCGGCGTCGCCTCGGCCGCCTCGATGGCCTGCACGAAGCCCAGCCGGTCGTCCGCCGCCCGCCCGTAGACCTCCCCGTACTCGACCACGTCGAGGAGCCCCACGATCGCGTCCACGATCGCGTCCGAGAGGCCGCGCCCGTCGCTCCCCACGTCGAAGACCAGCGGGCACGCGCCGTCCCGCGCCGGGTAGACGCCCTCGTCCAGCCCGGTCTCGCACAGCCCGTCCCGGTTCGGCGGCGCCGTCGCCCCGGTCCCCAGCGCCAGGTCCTCGAGCTGACGCCGCGCGTCCACGGAGCTCGCGATGCCGAGCACCCGCGCGTCGATCGCCCGCAGGGCCGCCAGGGCGTCGCTCGGCCCGTGCGCCCCCGCCACCGCCGGCGCGTAGCTCCGCGTGTCGTGGCTGGGCGCGTCGGTCACGTGCACCACGACGTGCAGCGCGCCCTCGCGAAAGCCCACGCCCCCGGCGCCGTCCCCCTCGTAGGGCTCGATCCACGGGTCGAGCCCCTCGCCGGAGGCGATCTGATAGAGCGCCTCGTAGCCGCTCTCGGGCGTGTCCCCGCCGTTCCCGAAGGGGTCGTCGAGGCGGGCCACGCCGGCCCGCACGGGCCCGCGCTCGGGGGTGATCGGCGTCAGCAGCGCGAAGGGCACGTCGGTCGACGCGCCGTAGGGCTCGATGGGGAAGTCCTCGAAGCGCGACACGCCGAAGGCCACGTCCCGCACCCGCTCCTCCACGCGGGGCACGATGCGTCCGGTCAGGTCGGACTGGAGTGCGTCGATCTCCTCGCCGAAGGAGCCGGTGGTGTCGACGGAGAAATGCACGTCCATCAGCCCGGGCTGGGCGCGCACCGTCCGCTCGAGGGTCTCCTCGGGCCCGAAGTAGGGGAGCACGAGCTCCACGTCGGCCGGCGGGAGCGAGGGCTCTTCGCGGCGCGGGCTCGCGTCCTCGGGGCGCGCGTCGACCGGTACGCCAGCGTCGCGCGCACCGCCGCCGTCCCGATCGGGAGGCGGGGGCGCCGCGTCTCCGCCGCAGCCGAGCCCGAGCGCCGCCAGCGCGATGGCCCACGATCGCAGGGCGCGCCGGGCATGGAGGGAGCGGCGGGCGCGAGTCACCGGGGCAGGTTGGCATCGTCGCGCGCGCGCCGCCACGCGCGCGGACCAACACGCCGATTGACTCTCACGGGGGGGCGGGTACCATCCGGTGGAGTTGCGCATTTGTTGCGTAATTCCGTGATCCCGCGGACTCCCCCGTACCAGCCGGTGCGGCCCGCGACCCCCCTCCCGCTCGGGCGATGAGGCCCGGCTCAGGAAACCCCGACGCGATGTTCAAGCTCGTCATCTCGGACGACGAAGGGAAGACCACGGTCGTCCCACTCGTGCGCGACGAGATCACCATCGGTCGGAAGGAGGGGAACACGATCCGGCTGACGGAGCGGAACGTCTCCCGTCGCCACGCCCGGCTCGAGAAGGCCGGCGGCGCCTACCAGATCGTCGATCTCAACTCCTACAACGGCGTGAAGATCAACGGTCGGCGGATCGAGGCGGAGACGCAGACGCGCCTGCAGCCGGGCGACCAGGTCACGATCGGCGACTACGTCCTCGCGCTCCAGGCCGAGGGCGCGACCGAGGAGATGCCGGCGCCGCCGGTGTCCTCCGAGCCGGTCCCGCCGCCGCGGCTCGTGATGCTCACGCCCCCGGCGCCGGGCGCGGAGTTCGCGCTCACCCGGGACGGCATGCGGATCGGCCGCGCCGAGGATCTCGACATCTGGATCAACCACCGATCGATCTCCCGGGAGCACGCGGTGGTCCGCGTCGAGGGCGATCAGATCCGCGTGCAGGATCTCGAGAGCGCGAACGGCGTCCGGCTCAACGGCAAGGACGTCACGGACGCGCCGCTCTCGAGCGGAGACGTGCTCGAGCTCGGCCAGGTGCGCTTCCGCTTCGTCGCGGCCGGCGAGAAGTACGTCTTCGAGGCGGGCCAGACCGTCCAGATGGACGCCGTCAGCTTCGACGACGTCGGCTCCGGGGGCGGCGGCAGCCGCGCGCCCCTCGTCGCGGCCGTGGTCATCGTGCTGATCGCCGTGGCCGTCGGCGCCGCCATCGCCTTCACGAGCGACGGCGAGGAGCAGGGCCAGGGGGTCGTGACCGTGGACGATCCCGGGGAGTCCGGGACGCCCGACGAGCCGCCCCCCGATACGGAGATGGGCGGGCCGACGCCGGCCGAAGCGGCCCAGACGGCGACCCGGCAGTGCGAGACCGCCCTCGAGAGCGAGGAGTGGGGCGACGCGCTGGCGGCGGCGGATCGGGCCCTGGAGCTCGATCCGGCGAGCGCGGACGCGCGGAGCTGCCGCGACCGGGCGCGCGAGGCGCAGCGGGCGGCCGAGACCTTCGCCCGCGGCGTGGAAGCGCTCGACGAGGGCGACGCCGAGGGCGCCTACTTCGCCTTCGAGGAGCTCCCCGAGGACAGCGCCTTCCGGCAGCGTCCGGAGGTGGCGCGGGCGCGGCAGGCCTTCGTCGACGAGAACCTGCAGGCGGCGCGGGAGAACGTGACGACCGATCCGAGCGCGGCGATCCGGCACGCGAACGCGGTGCTCACGACGCCCGAGCTCTCGCTCGCGGACCAGCGCGCGGCGCAGTCGATCCTCCGGCAGGCGCAGCGGCGCGGCGGTCGGCCCACCATGGACCGCACCATGCGCGCGACCATGCGCTCGACCATGGACACGCAGACGGCCGACACCTCGACCATGGACTCGACCATGGAGAGCTCGGGCGGCCCGGTGGACCCGGCTCAGGTCATGCGCGACTGCAGCCTGAACCAGCGCTGTATCGCCCAGCGCCTGCGCGGGAACGCGAACACGCCGCGGGCCATGGGCATCCTGATCGAGGCCTACAAGGCCATCGGGGACTCGGCGAGCGCGCAGCGCACGATGCGGCAGCTGATCTCGCGCTTCCCGTCGAGCCGTCAGGCGAGCCAGTACCGGCGTCAGCTCAACGAGTGAGCGCGGTCGGTCGCCTCGCGCGGTGACTCGCACGGTCGGTCGCGCGGTCACTCGCGGGGTCGGTCGCACGGTCACTCGCACGGCCACTCGCACCGTCACTCGCAGGCTCAGGCACGGTGGGCTCGCACGGCCACTCGGTGACTCGCACGGTGAGCGTGCACGGGCGGTGTGTGCACCACGGGGCGCGCCCAGGCCCCGCGTAGGGCAGCGCCGGACCGGCTCGGGTCCGCCGGGGAGGCCGGTCCGCGCGCCGCGTGGCGCGTAGCGGCCGTTCGGCGCTTCGCCTTTGTTTACGGGTTGTTGCCCCGCTGAGGGGGAACGTGATAAGCCCGCCCCATCCTGGGGCGCCGCGTGTGGGCGCCGCCACGATGGAGGACTTACGCATGCGGCAGGTGCGGCGCAGCGCGCTATTCGGCCTGATGATGGCCGCGATCGTCGGGACCGGAAGCACGGCCTCGGCGCAAGAAGCCGGGCAGCTGAACAGTGGGGGCTGGGACCTCCACCTCTTCCGGCCGGCCATCGACTCGAAGGGTCACCTCTCGGTGAACGGCTCGGACATCCTGGGCCACACCGACTTCAGTTTCGGCCTGGTGCTCGACTACGGCCGGGGGCTCTTGCCCTTCCGCGGCTTCGTCAACGACGGGACCGTGATGGCCGGGGAGGCCGAGCGGGTCGATCGGCTGGTCGACAACTACTTCACCGGCACGCTCCACTTCAACATCGGCCTCTTCAACTACGTGGTGGTCGGCTTCCAGCTGCCGATCATCTTCCTCCAGGGCCAGAACGTCACCGTCCCAGGCGTCTACAACACGAACGACAACATCACCTTGACGGGCGGCAACGACGCGCAGGGCATCGGCGATCTCACGATCCACGCGAAGGCCCGGATCCTCCGCGCCGAGCGCGATCCGATCGGCCTCGCGGCCATCCTCCGGGCCCAGCTCCCCACGGGCAACGACGCCCAGTTCACGGGCGAGCCCGGCTTCACCCTCTGGCCCTCGATCGTCGCCGAGTGGCGGCCGGTGCGCCGCTTCCGCCTCAGCCTCGAGGCCGGCTACCGCTTCAACGTCGGCGACGGCGCGACCATCCCCCTCGACTCCCGCACGGAGCCGAGCGAGACGAACGCCTTCGGCGCGATGTTCAGCGATCGGGGCACGGACCTCACCTACGACGACCTGATCACCTTCGGCCTCGGCGCCAGCATCCGCGCCGCCGACTCCCTCGACATCGTGCTCGAGAGCTACGGCACGCAGATCGCCACCGAGTTCGGCACCACCGGCGCCTTCAGCGCGGAGGCCCTCCTCGGCCTGAAGATCTTCGTCCAGGCCAACAGCTACCTGGTGCTCGCCGGCGGCGCCGGGTTCCCGCGCCCGAGCGCGCAGGCCGCCGACTTCCGCGCCGTGGCCGGCTTCATCTTCGAGCCCTCCATCGGCGACCGCGACGGCGACGGCTACAAGGACGACGTCGACGAGTGCCCGGACGAGCCCGAGGACTTCGACAACTTCGCCGACGAGGAGGGCTGCCCCGATCCGGACAACGATCGCGACGGCATCCTCGACGTGGACGACGAGTGCCCGCTGGTCCCCGAGGACCGCGACGGCGACGCCGACGAGGACGGCTGCCCCGAGGGCAACGAGGGCGACCGCGACGGCGACGGCATCCTCGACGACGTCGACGAGTGCCCGGACGATCCCGAGGACCGCGACGGCTTCGAGGACGAGGACGGCTGCCCGGACCCGGACAACGATCAGGACGGCATCCTCGACCAGGACGACCTCTGTCCGAACGACCCGGAGGACATGGACGACTTCCAGGACGAGGACGGCTGCCCCGATCCGGACAACGACAACGACCGCATCCTCGACGTGGACGACAGCTGCCCGACCGATCCCGAGACCTACAACGGCTTCGAGGACGAGGACGGCTGCCCGGACCGCGGCTCGGTCGTCATCGAGGACAACAGCATCATCATCCTCGAGAAGATCTACTTCGAGACGGATAGCGCGGTCATCCAGCGCCGCTCCTACCCGATCATCGACGCCGTCGCCGCGACCCTCAACGGCAACCCGCAGATCCGCCTGGTGGAGATCCAGGGTCACGCCGACGAGCGCGGCGGAGACGACTACAACCTGCGTCTGACCCGCGACCGCGCGGCCTCCGTCGTCGAGGCCGTCGTGCAGCGGGGCGTCTCGCGGGATCGGCTCCGGAGCGCCGGCTACGGCGAGTTCTGTCCGGTGGATCCGCGCTCGAACGCGGAGGCCTGGGAGCAGAACCGGCGCGTGGAGTTCAAGATCATCGCGACCGAGGACGGCCCGACGGGCGTCGAGGTGGCCTGCCCGGCCGGGCGGCACCTCGTCCCCGAATAGGCCCTCGCCCGAGACGACGTCGCGCCCCCCGCCGCCTCGTGCGCCGGGGGGCGCGACGCGTTCGGAGCACCTCCTCGATGGCGAGGGGGGAGGGCGTGTGCACATGGATTCGAGGCAACCCTTTGCCCAGCGGGGTCGGGCCGGTATCCTCCGGGTTCCGAGGGCGCGGCGTGCAGTGACCGTCGACAGGCGACGGAACCCGGGATGGTCCCAGGGCAGGAATGCTGCGCGCCCGCCTCGCTGACCACGGAAAGGATCATGTCTCGCGAGAGGTTCGTGGAGCTCATGGAGGAGGCGGTGAACGACCTCCCCATGGATCTGAAGGACGCCCTACGCATCGTGGAGGACCCGGAGGTCGACGACGAGAGTCGCATCTCGCTCGCCGGCGCCATCCTGCACGTCGTGTCTTCCGACGCCGCCATCCCCGGTGTGCGGGGGACGCTCCAGCACGTGGGGTCGGTTCTCGTCATGCGGCTGGCGCTCGAGCGGGCGCGCGAGAAGTCGCCGGAGGCTCTGGCGAGGCATGCCGAGGAGTCCCCGCGGCTGCTCGGCGACCTCGACGAGGAGCTGGAGGTGGCGCGCGCGTTCCTCGGGGACGGCATGAAGATCCTCGAGGAGGTCGTGGAGAAGCTGCCCGAGCAGGACTTCCGCGGCCACGGCGCCAAGGAGTGCGTCCACGACGAGGAGCACTCGACCTGGCTCTACGACACGGTCCACGTGTCCCTCGTGGAGCAGCTCGAGATCGACGAGGACGACGTCGCCCGGGAGATCAAGGGCGCCGAGCGGATCCGCAAGTCGCTCGCGGCCCGCGCCCGGAAGTAGGCGTGCGGGGAGTCGCGTTCGTCTCGCGCGCCGCGCTCGGGCTCGTCCTCGCGGCGGCGCCGTCAGGGGGCTGCGTCGACACGGAGCTGAGCCTCGACGCGCAGGTGCGCGCGGCGAGCGTGACCCTGGGCGCGGACGACGTCATCGAGGTCGAGCTCGAGATGGACGTGCGCGTCGGGAAGTACGCGATCGCCGGGGACGACTTCGTGATCCCGCAGGTCGGCCTCTTCGTCGGGGACGCCCCGGTGGCGGAGGTGAACCTGGAGCGACCGGAGGGCTTCGACGGGCGCCTCGAGCCCGGCGAGTCGACGACGGTGACGCTGCGGGGGGCGACGCTCCCCGGGGCCTACCCGGCGGCGCGGGGCGTGCTCTGCGGCGGCGGGGAGGTGGAGGTGACGGTGGTGGCCGAGTGGACGGCGCAGCAGCAGCCGGACGATCCGCTGGACCCGCCGATCATGTCCTTCGGCGTGGCGGAAGGCTCGACCCGGGACGTCGGCTGCGAGTGAGGGGGGAGCGGGCTCAGCCCCGGGGCGCCGCCTCACCCCGGATCTCGCCGGCCGACCGCGTGTAGCGGAGGCCGAGCGCCTCGGGCGGGAAGAGCGCGAGCCCCTCCTGCCGGAGCCGGGGCGCGTGGTCGCGCTCGTAGGCCGCGAAGGCCTCCCGCGAGGCGAAGAGGTAGCGGGCCTCGCAGGCGAGCTCGCCGTCCAGGCGCACGAGCTCCGCGCGGAGGGCGCCGGCGTCGCAGACGTCGGCGAGGTGGGTCTCGAGGAGCCAGGCCGACCAGCGCTCGAGGGTGGGCTCGTCGCGGAAGGCGCAGCGGACGGTGTAGGCGAACATGGCCCCGAGCATAGCGCTCGGGGGAGAGCGAAGGAGCGCGGCGGCCTGCGCGTGGCGCCGCTCCGCGAGGATGCCATCGAGCGCGCTCCGTCGGGCCGCGAAGGGGGCTCGCGGCTGCTATGCTCGGGCTCATGTCTCGCGGCTCGACGGCACCACGTCCGGGGGAGGACCCCCGCCGGGCCGACGAGTCGTTCGGGGATGGGCCGTCGGACGTCCATCGGAAGCTCCCCGCGGAAGACGATCCGCTCCTCGGCCGCGTGCTCGAGCAGCGCTACCGGGTCGAGCAGCTGCTCGGCGCGGGCGGCGTGGGCGTCGTCTACCGCGCCGAGCACACGGGGCTCCGCCGGCCGGTCGCGCTCAAGGTGCTGCGGCACGGCTACGAGGACATCGAGACGATGCTCCGGCGCTTCGAGCGCGAGGCGAAGGTGCTCAGCCAGCTCTCCCACCCGAACGTGGTGGCGCTGACCGACTACGGGGTGGCCGAGAAGGTGCCCTACCTGGTCATGGAGCTGCTCGAGGGGCTCACGCTCGAGGAGCTCCTCCGGGAGGAGGGCCCACCGCCGCCCGAGGTGGCCATCGAGATCGTGCGCTCGATCGTGCGCGGGCTGGCCTTCGCCCATCAGCGGGGCGTGCTCCATCGGGACCTGAAGCCGGGCAACGTCTTCCTGCAGCGCCTGCCGGACGACCCGTACCACGTGAAGCTGCTCGACTTCGGGCTGGCGAAGATCCTCGTCCCCCTCGAGGGCGACGAGGAGGAGCCGACGCTCACGCAGTCGGGGATGGTCGTGGGGACGCCGGCCTACATGTCGCCCGAGCAGGCCTCGGGGGCCCGGGTGGACGCGCGCTCGGACATCTACTCGGCGGGGGTGGTGCTCTTCGAGCTGCTCGCCGGGAAGGTGCCCTTCGAGAGCCGGCGCCGCACCGATCTGCTGCGCGCGCACATGATGGAGCCGGTGCCCGATCCGGAGGCGCTCCGCCCCGGGCTCACGCTGGCCCCCGAGCTCCAGGCGCTGCTCCTCCGCTGCCTGGCCAAGGAGCCCGGCGAGCGGTACCGCGACGGGGCGGCGCTGGTGGAGGCCTTCGACGCGCTCCCGGAGGAGGCCGCCCGCTACGAGGCGCCGGCGGATCGGGAGCAGACCCGGCCGGTGAGTGTCCGCTCGCTCGCGGACGCGCACGGGGCGCCGGCGCCCCTCCGCCCGCCCTCGAGCTGGGCGCCCTGGCTGGCCTTCGGCGTCTTCGTCTTGGTGCTCGGGGCCTTCCTGCTGCGCGATCGGGCCGGGGAAGGGGCGGAGCCGGTCACGAGCGGCGCGGCGGAGGAGGGCGCGCGGGAGACGAGTGAGTCGCAGCCGGAGGCGCCGCCGCGGGACGCACCCGAGCCGCCCGCGGAGAGCGCCGAGAGCGCCGAGACCGCGCCGCCGGCCGAGCCCGTGGCGCCGGCGCTCCGCGAGACGGCCCGGGACCCCTTCGACGCGCCCATGCCGGCGCGCCTCGAGGCGCTCGCCGAGCGGCTCCTCGCCGCGCCGAACCTCGACCGGGAGACCCACCGGCGCATGCGCGTGTACCAGCGCATGCACCCGGACGATCCGCGGCCCTCGCTCGTGCTCGCGCACGACTTCGTCGATCGCGGGGCCTGGGAGCAGGCCCTCGAGCGTTACCGGCTCGCGCAGAGTCGGAGCCCCCTCGCGCGCCACGATCCGCGCATGCTCGCCGACCTGGTGCGCGCGGCGCAGATCGACGCCCACGCGGAGGAGGCGGCGGGGACGGTGGAGGCCATCTTCGGGGCGGACGCGCTGCCGGCCGTGACGGAGGCCCTGGCGCGCACGGAGAACCGGGCCCGCCGCGCCCGGCTCCGCGCCCTGCGCGAGCGCCTCGTCGCGCTCGAGTGAGCGGCGGAGGGCTCCCGCCGTCCCCGAGCGGCGCGCGAGCGGCTCCTCCGAGCTGCCCGCGCGCGCCGTTGCCGGTTTCTTCGTGGAATTCCGGGACCTCGGTAGGTTCGGGGGGTGCGCCCGAGGCCTGCCCGTCCACGGTCCCGCGCGCCCCGCTCGGGGGCGTGGGCGCCGAGCCTCGCGCTGGGGCTGGCGGCGTGGCTGGCGGCGGGGCTGGGCGCCCCCGGTCGGGCCCACGCCTGGACCGACGCCCAGGTGCGCACGGTGAAGGCGGAGGTCCGGGTCGACGCCGCGGCGCGCGCCGAGGTCCAGCTCGCCGTCGAGGTGCGCGTGCGCGGCGGCTGGCTCGAGGGGCTCGAGGTCGCCGGGCTCGATCCCGAGCTGGCCCTCGACGAAGAGTCGCTGCGCTTCGTCTCGGTCCAGGGCGAGCGCTTCCGGCCGCGCGTGCGGGTGCGCGAAGGCGGCCGCGTCCAGCTCCGCTTCGAGCGGCGCGAGGCGCCCCGGCGGGGCACCTACGAGGTGCGCTTCCGCTACCGGAGCGACCTCGCTCCGATGGCGCGACCGACCGAGGACGGCGAGCGCGTGCGCGTCGAGTGGACCCTCCCGGGCTGGGAGGCCGGCCTGGATGGCGTGGAGCTGACCCTCGACGTGCCCGGGGACGCGGCCTTCCCGCCGGAGGACGACGCGCTCGCCACGATCCACCGGAGCCGGGAGACGGGCGAGGGGCGGAGCCGGCTGAGCTGGCGGCGCGCGCACCTGCCGCGGACGCTCCCCTGGACGGTCGCGGCCGAGGTCCCCGCGGAGGCCATGGCGTCGGCGCTCAGCCAGCGCGAGGCGGAGCCGGTGGAGCCCGCGGCGAGCGCCGCGCCGCTCGCCGCGCCGGCGCCCGCCGACGCCCAGCCGGGCTGGGGGCGACAGGCGGCGACCCTGCTCGTCGTGCTCTTCGCGCTCTGGGTGCTCGCGCTCTTCGAGCTCGGGGCCTCTCGGCGCCGGGCGCGCTCGCGCCCCTGGCTGCCCCTACCGGCTCGGCTTCGGGCCCTGGGCGTCCTCGGCCTCGCGCTCGTGGCCCTCTCGCAGCTCGAGGAGGGGTGGCGCTGGCTCGGGGCGCTCGCCGGCACGCTGCTCTTCGTCGCCCAGCGGCCGGCGCGGGCGAGCGTGCCCCGCCTCGGCGGGTGGGTCCCCTGCGAGGGCGCCGACCTCGAGCGGGCCCGCGGCGAGGTGCGCGCGCTCGCCTGGAAGCCCGAGGCCTTCGCCGACGCCACCCGCGCCGCTGGGCTGGCGCTCCTCCTCGGGGGGACGCTCGCGCTCGCTCGGGTGGCCGAGCTCGACCGGGCGGCGGGCCTGGACGACGCCTTCGTCGGGCTCGCCTGGTGGATCCTGCCGGCGCTCCTCCTGGTCGCGACGCGCCAGCGCCTCCCGGCCACGCCGGCCGAGCGCCTGCTCACCCTCGCGGCGCGCGCCCGCACGCTGCGCCTCCCGCCCGGGCTGGCCCTCCGCCTGGTCGTCCATCGCGACGCCGACGCCCGCTGGCAGGACGCGCGCCTTCGCCTGATCACCCGCTCGCGCATCCCGGGCGTGCTCCGCCTCGATCTGGTCGCCGCCGAGCGGCCCGGGCCGGGGGGCTGGGAGCGCTGCCTCGCGGGCCTGGTCGTCACGCGCGAGGGCACGCCGGCCGACGCGGCCGTCGCCGCGACCCTCGAGGCGCCGGGTCGCCGGGGGCCGGGGGGTCGCGTGGCGCGCCTGGTCTCCCTCCCGGAGCTCTGCGCCGCCGCCGCCACCATCGACGTCCGAGGCGACCGCGACGAGGCGTCCCCGCCGCGCCGCCGCCGCACGCGCCGCCCGGCGCCCCCGAGCCCCCGCCCCGCCGACGCGCCCTGACGCGCCCCGCCGGAGCCTCACTCCCCCGAAGCCCCGAAGCCCGCTGGCCCGTCGCCGACGGGATGCGCAGCCTGCTCGGCACGAGGAGCGCGGCGCCGAACGCGCTGGTCCCTTCGTGAAGAGCGGCCGGCCCGGCGCGGTCGCGAGCCCGCTGGCGCATGACGAGCTCGGGCACGAGTAGCGCCGCGCCGCTCGCTCCCGAAGAGCGGGCGGACGTGTCCCCTCCGCGAAGTCCTCTGGATCTCGCGAAGAGCGGCCGGCCCGGGGCCGCTCGCTAGCGGATGCGCAGCCAGCTCGGCATGAAGAGCAGCACGAAGAGCACCGCGCAGAGCACGCCGATGGCGCGCCGGCCCCCCGAGAGCCGATCGTCGTCCACCGGCGGGTGGAGCGCGGCCTCGTCCACGGGCCCGAGCTCCTCCTCGACGGCCGGGTGCTCCGCAGCCAGCTCCCGCAGGCGCTTGCGCCCGACGCGGGTCATGACGCCGAGCAACACGGCCCAGATCAGCCAGTGCATGCCGGCCATCCAGCCCCAGGGGATGCGGAGCCAGCCCTGGCCGAAGAGGGGCGGGCTCGCGGCCAGGGTCTCGCCCCGGGCGCTCGCGACGAGCCCGAAGGCCACGCTCGAGACCACCGCGAGGAGCGGCAGGATCACCAGGAGCGCCCGCGAGACCCGGTGCTGGCGCCGCCCGAGCAGGGCGTAGGCGACGTGCCCCCCGTCGAGCTGCCCGAAGGGCACGAGGTTGATCATGGTGACCAGCAGCCCGGCCCAGCCGGCGAGCGCCGTCGAGCTGAGCATGATGTCGTGGCCCTCGGGGATCGGGCCGTGCAGGCCGAGGAGCAGCAGCTCGTAGAGGATCGAGTGCCCCTCCATGATGAGCGTGCCCTCGCCCGTCGCCTCCGGCAGCGGGCCGACCTCCGAGGTCGCCAGGCCGTAGACGAGGATGGGCAGCGCCACGACGAGCCCCGCGATCGGGCCGGCGGCGCCCACGTCGAGGAGCGCGTTCCGCGAGCGGATCCGCTCGCGGATGGAGATGACCGCGCCGAGCGTGCCGAGGAGCGTCACCGGCAGGGGGATGAAGTAGGGCGGCGAGATGTCGATGCCGTGCCGGCGCCCGACCACGTAGTGGCCGAGCTCGTGGGCGAGGAGGATGGCCATCAGCGGCACGGCGAAGACCCACCCGGCGCCGAGCTCGAGGAGGCTCCCGGGCGTCCGGCCGAGCTCCATCGTCGCGCCCGTGTAGAAGGTCGAGAGGAAGGTCAGCGCGAGCAGGCCGAGGGGGAGCTTCCACTCCTCCCACGCCGAGGGCGGGACGGGCGGCGCCGAGACGGGCGGCGCCGCGCGGTCGGGGGAGGGCTCGCTCATCGCTCCTCGAGGGCGCGCCGGAGCGCCTCGAGGCGCACCTCCAGCCGACCGTCCAGCCGGCCCAGCTCCGTCTCGAGGATCACGTCGCCGCGGGCGAGGGCCGGATCGTGTATCCGCTCCGCGCCGGCCAGCGCCGGGAGCCCGTCGAGGAGCGGCGCGTCCTCCGGGTGCACGCGCAGGCGCCGGTCGCCGGCCCGCCGCGCCCGCTCGAGGAGGCCCCCGACCAGGTCGCGGATCCGCTCCGGCGCGAGCGCGAGCTCCGCGTGCACCAGCCGCTCGGCCGCCGCCACCGCGAGTCGCCGGAGCTCCTCCTCGGCGTCCCCGAGCGCCCGATCCCGCACGGCCGCAGCCTCGAGCAGCGCCGCGGCCGTCGCCGCTCGACCCGCCTCCCGGCCCGCCGCCTCGGCCTCGGCGCGCCGGCGCTCGGCTTCGCCCTCGGCGGCCTCGCGGATCGCCTCCGCCTTCGCCTTCGCCTCGGCCACGATCGCCTCGGCCCGCTCGCGCGCGTCCGCCACCGCGGCCGGCACGACGCGCTCTCCCTTGCCTCGAATCACCCGCGACATGCGTCGAGCACCTCTCGCACTTCGCGGCCCGCGCGCGCCCAGCGACCGCGCGCGGCCACGCCGGTCAGGGCGGCGCCGAGGGCCGCGATGAAGTCCCGCGGGCGCGCGGCCCGGATCGCGCGCAGCGCCCGCTCCGCCTCGGCCCCGTCGGCCGCCTCGCCGGTCGACTCGAGCCGCGCCAGCGCGAGCACGGCGGCCGCCTCTTCCGCCCCGGCCTCCTCGAGGGCCCCGTCGATCCACGGCGCGCTCCCGACGGCGCGCCGCACCCGCGCCAGCCAAGCGCGCCCCCGGCCCCGCGCGGCCGCGTCGGCGTCGTCCCGCGGCGCGTGGCTCATGCGCTCGAGCGCCGAGAGCAGCCCCGGCGGCGGGCGGTATCCCCGGCGCGGCGTCGGGCCCTCCGCGGCGCCGCCATGGCGCGCGGCCAGGAGCGCCCGGGCCCGCGGGGGCCCGTCGAAGGCGGCGAGGTCCGGTGCGCGCCGGAGGCGGGGCGCGACCTGCCGGAGGAAGGCCCGCTCGTCGTCTGGCACCCGGTCCTCGTAGGCCTCCCGCACGGGCGCCGCCAGCGCGCTCGCGGGATCGCCCTCGTGGAGCGTCGCGGCGAGGCGCAGCCCGTCGAGCGTGTCGGGCGCCCAGCTCATCGCGTCGCGCGGCGCCGTCGCCAGAGCATCGCCCCGAGCGCGAGCCCGAGCACCGCGAGGCCGCCGCCCCCGTCGCCCGCGCCCATGCGGCCCGGCGCGCCGCCGGCCGCGCAGATCGGCTCGAAGAAGTTCCCCTGCACCGGCTCGAAGCACGCCGGCTCCATGCTCCGGTTCACGTTCCCCACGCCGTCCACCGCGTGCACGACCACACAGACGGGCGCCACCGCCTCCTCGGGCTCGAGCACGAAGGCCATGGTCAGGAGGCTCGTCGGGAAGAAGCGCGTCCGGGCCCGCAGCTCGGGCGCGCGCACGGTCGCCCCGCGCGTCAGGTAGAGCAGGTACTCCACGCTGCCCTCGGGCCCGTCGTCCACCCGGCCGCGCCCCTCGCGGGGGTCGAAGCTCACCGAGACTCGGAAGCCCGCCGGCACGCCGCAGCGCGCGTCGCCCTCCGTCCGCCCGGTGCTCGGCGTGTCGAGCCGCGCCGGCAGGTGCGGCGGCTCCGTGTCCAGGGTCGCGCCGGTCCGGAAGCTGAAGCCGAGGTCCTGGTCGATGCCCGTCGCCACGCCGGCGTAGAGCGTCCGCGGCTCGAGCGGCTCGGCCGGCACGAAGAAGAGCGTCTCGCCCCCGACGACCTGCGCCTCGCCCTCGACCGGCTCGCCGAGCGTCTCGCA
>MDTG01095974.1_pt1 | contig 17677 bp, 15 predicted proteins | sample 811421 | NCBI WGS metagenome assembly MDTG01 (sample SAMN05326645, study PRJNA326480) | marine metagenome | isolation source: seawater | place: Pacific Ocean: South East | collected 2011
GGACTTAAAACCAAAAAATCGCATTTTTCAAGCGTACATTTATTGACAGGTGAAATATTAAATTTTTTGTTCTCTAATGATTTTCTTTTATTAATATTATCGTCCCAACAATAATGTGGGATACCCTTTTTTAATAAAAATTTAGCAAGCGAAGTTCCTGATTTTCCCATTCCAAGCAAAAAGACGCTTTTATTAATTTTTTTTTTCATCTTAATTTTAAGCTTGCTAACCCTATCAAAGCTAAAATAATTGATATGATCCAGAATCTTATTACGATTGTTGACTCTGACCAACCTTTTTGCTCAAAATGATGATGAATTGGTGCCATCCTAAATATTCTTTTTCCTGTAAATTTAAATGAAATAACTTGAGCGAATACTGACAAAGCTTCTAAAACAAAAATACCTCCTACTATAGAGAGAATTACCTCGTGTTTGGTAGCGACAGCTATTGCTCCTATTGTTCCACCCATAGATAAGGAACCAGTATCACCCATAAAAACCATAGCAGGAGGTGCATTAAACCATAGGAATCCAAGACCAGCACCAATTAAAGCTGCGCAAATAATAACAAGCTCGCCAGTATCATTTACATATGGAATTTTTAAATAATCAGAATAAATTAGATTTCCTGTGAAATAAGCAATAAATGCAAAAGACAGTGATGTAATCATTATGGGCCCAATTGCCAAACCATCAAGACCGTCTGTCAAGTTAACTGCATTTGCACACCCAACAATCACAAGCGATGCAAAGAGGTAGTAAAAAATTCCAAGATCAAAAAAATAGCCTTTGGTAAATGGAATGAATACTATGTTTATTAAGTCAGGGTTAACTATCTTATTAAAAATATAAACAAATAAAAAACATATTAAAAATTCAACAATTAACCTATAGGAACCTTTAAAACCCTCAGAACTATTATTTTTGAGTTTTTTATAATCATCTAATGCTCCGATTATTCCAAATAGAATAGTGATGCTGAATATTAACCAAACAATTTTACTACTTAAATCTGCCCATAAAACAATAGATATAAAAAGTGAGATTAAAATAAGCATACCACCCATTGTTGGAGTACCTATTTTATTTATAAGGTGACTTTTAGGCCCATCTTTTCTAATAGGCTGACCTTTTTTTTGAACACTTTTAAGTTTTTTAATAAATTTGGGGCCTAAAAACAAAGAAATTAAAAATGCAGTGAATAAAGCACCCCCAGCTCTAAAGGTTAAGTAGTTGAATAAATTTAGAAAACTTAAATTTTCTACCAGAGGTATCAGAAAGTAGTAAAACATTAGAATGATCTCCTTAGTTTGTCAGCAACAAGATGTAACTTTGTAGAGTTGGATCCTTTAATCATAATAACATCTTTATTTTGAATGATACCCAATAACTTCTTTAAAACACCATCATGATTATCGTAATGAAATTTTGTAAAATTATTGGGTAACCTTTCAAAAATTGTTTTTGAGCAATCCCCCAAAGTAATTGTAATGTCAGGTTCATTTTCTAATAAAACTTTTAACATTTTTATGTGAAGATCTTCAGACATCGAACCTAATTCTAACATATCTCCAATAACGCAGATAGTTCTTGTTTTTATTGATTTATAATTTTTTAAATTTTTGATTGCTTGCGTAAGCGATTCCGGATTTGAGTTGTAAGATTCATCAATAAGAGAGAAAGAATGATTTTTGGTTTTTATCTCTAGAAGTTCTCCTCTACCTCTGATAGGACTCAAATTCTCAATTATTGGGATTATTTTTTGCATTTGAATCTTAAATATCTTTGCTAAACAAAGAATTATAGCTACGTTCTGTGCCCAACAAATAAAACTTATTTTATTATTTATCTTTAGAAGTTCGTCATAGAAAGCAAAGGTCCAACTATTTTTTTTTATATTTTTAATTATTCTAATGTTACTATCTTTGTTGAAACCGAAAGAAAAAATCTTTTTTGTTTTTTTTGCTGCTTTTAAATACAGTAATTTATGGTGTTTACTGTCATGTGGAATAATGGCAATAGAATTTTTATCAAGATAATTAAAAACTTGAGACTTCTCTTCAGCAATTTTGTTTATATTTAAAAAATTCCCAGCATGAGCTGATCCGATATTGGTAATTATTGATATATTAGGATTTGCTATTTTAGCTAATCTATTAATTTCACCTGGTGAATTCATACCAAGTTCTAAAATACACAATTGGGTTTTTTTTGGCATATTAACTAATGTAAGAGGCATACCAACTTGATTGTTTAGATTGCCAAAAGTACAATATGAAATCTTCTGCCCTTCAAAGGTTTTAAATATCCATTCCTTAAGTGTTGTCTTTCCACTGCTTCCAGTGATACAAATAGTTACTAAATTTTTAATTCTTTTTCTTGAGTATTCAGCAAGTATTGATAGGGATTTCATTGTGTTTTTTACAAAGAAAAAGTTTCCATCAAAATTAATAGTTTTTTTTTTTTTTACATTAACCAAGGATGCTGTGGCTCCATTTTTAAAAGCTTCTTTTATGAAATCGTGTCCATCAAAATTTCTTCCTTCAATAGGAATAAATAATTCACCTTTTTTAATTGTTCTTGTATCAATTGAAATACCGGAAATCTTAATTTGAGGCTCAGTATTTTTAGTTTTTAAAACTGAATTTATCTCGTCAGTTGTCCAAAGTGTCATATCTTTCTCAAAAATTCTTTAGCTATTTTTTTATCACTGAAACTATATTTCTTATCTCTGATTAATTGATAATTTTCATGGCCTTTGCCAGCAATCAATAAAAGATCATCTGGCTTGAGTATTTTTATCGCTTTTTCGATTGCTTTTGATCTGTCTTTGATTGATACAATTTTTTTAAGTTTTTTTTCATCTACTCCCTTAAGCATATCATCTCTAATTTTATTTGGATTTTCAAATCTTGGGTTATCATTAGTTATGAATATTTTATCTGAATATTTGAGTGCGTAACTAGTCATCCTTGGCCTTTTTGTCTTATCTCTATCTCCTCCACATCCAAATACAAGAAATAGTTTCCCCAATGTAATTTTTCTCAATGAGGCAAGTACTTTGGATAATGCCTCTGGTGTATGGGCATAGTCGATATACACACGAATTCTTTTTTTGTCATAAATTTTCTCTAATCTACCTTCTGGATTTTTTAAATCATTTAAATATGTGAGATGTTCTTGTCTTAATTTTTCATTAAAAACCATCACGATTGCACACAGTTTGTTATGAATTTCAAATTCACTAAAACACTCGAAATTTATTGTAATTTGTCTTAGATTAAGGAGAAGAGTTACTTGGAAATAATCATTAATTCTTTTTATTTTTACTATTTTTAAAAAGTTAGCTTTTTTTCCAAAATCAAGGACCTTAATTTTGTGTTTTTTACAAATATGGAAAAAGTAATTTGCATGCTTCGAATCTGAATTAATTACAGCGATTGAACTTCTTTTGATGTGTGATGAAAATAAAATAGATTTTGAATTTCTGTAATTCTGAATATTTGTATGATAGTCCATGTGATCTATTGATAAGTTGGTAAAAGCTACTACGTCAAATTTTAATGGATAAAGCCTTTTTTGTTCCAGTCCAATGCTTGAGGCCTCAAAAATAATATTATCACAACCTTTTTTCCATAACTTATTGAGAGCTTGATGATTGGATATTACATCAGGTGTTGTTAGTCCAATATTTTCTGATTTGAGATAATTGCTTTTAATTCCAAGTGTTCCCACAGATGCAAAACTTAAATTCTTTTTATTCCATATTTGATTTACATACGAAGCAACACTTGTTTTTCCGTTAGTTCCTGTAATAGCCAACTTATTTTTAATTCTATTAGGGAAAATAATTGAGGCGATTTCAGATATTAAAATTCTTACATCATCAGTTTTGATAAATGTAATTTTTTGGAATTTGGGCAAATTTAATTGAAGTTTTGATTTTGATGATATTATTACGGCAATATTTTTTAGTTTTGAAAAATCTTCCAAGAAATTTTCACCATTTAATGATTTTCCCTTTATAGCCGCAAATATAAAATTATTCTTTATATCTTTTGAATATAGTGAAACACCTTTGACAAGAAAATTTTCATTATATTTTACTTCCTTTTTTTGTGTACATTTCTTCAAAATTGTTTTTAGATCAATTTTTCTCATTTCTTAGCATAATTGTTAGAATTAATGATCGGTGATATTTTTTTTACAATCTTCGAGAATGTAGGTGCAGCCGTATTGCCTCCTGTATTTTCAGATGCGCCATTAAAATTCTTTTTTGGTTCATCGAATAATACAAATGTAAGAAATTCTGGCTTATTTGCTGGAAAAACTCCTATGAATGAAGTTATGACCTTTTTCTCTGAATAATTTCCCATCTCTACCTTTTTTGACGTTCCTGTTTTTCCGCCAACTAGAACTCCGTCAACAAGAGCTAATTTACCTGTTCCTTGATTTACAATTTTCTGAATTAAAATATTAATTTTATTTGAGGTTTTATCTGATAATATTTTGTCTCGTTTAATCACATCACTTGAACTTATTACTTTAGGTTGAATTTTATAGCCTCCATTAACAAGAGTGGAGAAAGCTGTAATTAGACTTATTGGTGATAGAGAAATGCCATAACCATAGCTAATAAATTTAGAATGTGCGTTCCAGCTGTTTGGTAATTTGTTTGCAACAACATTTAATCCATTAATATTTAATTTTTCAGTTAAACCAACTTTTTGAAAAAATCTTTTTTGTAAATCAAAGCCCAATGATTCAAGAATTTTTACACTCCCAACGTTAGATGATTTAATAAAAACATCATCAAAACTAAGAAAAGAATTTTTTATGTGATGATCCTTTATATTTTTATCGTTTGTTATCTGGTAACCCATTGAAATTTCAAATTTTTCATTTTGTGACGTAGACTCAGATTCATATGCTATTGCTGCATTAAATATCTTAAGAGTTGACCCCATTTCATATCTAGCTTCTGTTATCAAATTATTTTCTGTTTGTGGCAAAATAGATTTGGGATAATTAGGATTAAAATCAGGAAGAGAAACCATTGATAATATTTCACCATTATTTACGTTCATGACAGTTGCTAATGCTGAATTAGCTTCATACCTATTCATGCTCTCAAGAAGTTCGTCTCTGACAATATTTTGAATTCTTAAATCAACTGTTAATTTCAGGTCTTTCCCGTCAGACAGATAAATGTTTTGATTTTTTTCCAACTTACTACTTACATTCATAGTTTTAAGCCCCGTTATGTGAGAAAATATATTGTGCTGTGGATAAACACGTTTTGAAGAATTATGAAGTTTAATAGCTGGATCTCCAAGTAATCTTAATTTGTTTATCTCGGACAATGAAATATCTTTTTTAATAAGAATATATTGATTCTTTTTGAAAATTTTTTCAAAAAATAATGGTTCTTTATTACTAAATATTTTGATCAAACCTTCTTTCAATTTTTGTTTATCTAAAGATTTTCTCAAATCAACATATAAATCTTGAGTTTCTAGAGAGGTGGCAACAATCTCATGATTTTTATCTAATATTTTTCCACGTTTACTTAAGACCTCTTTATCGTGATAGTTATAACCAATTTCTGAATTGTGACTTGTCGTGATGAGATTGAATGAAACGAAAATTACAAAAGAAACTGTAAGAAGAGAAATGAAAAGATTAGATTTTTTTGCAAAACTAATTCTTTGCCTTTTCCTTTCATTATTAATCAGATCATTTTTATCCTCAAAATTAACATTTTCTGTCTTAAAATCTCTATGAATTGGTTTGATATTATCAAAATGAAATTCTTTATTCTTATTCATTTATTTTCCTTAAATTTTCTTATGTCCGACTGTAAAATGGGGACAAAATTAAATTCGTTTTTATTCAAATTTTCAAGTTCTTGTGGTCTAGTAGCATATGAAATATCGGTTTCTAATTTTTCAATTGTAGAATCAATATTTATAATTTTTTGATTAAGATTTGAGAGTTTCTTTTCTTGATTAGCTATCATCAATTTAATAGAGATAGTGATTGTCAACGTTGAAAAAATAATGAAAAAACTTAGAAACTTCATAACTTTTCCGCAACTCTCAATTTTGCTGATCTTGATCTTGGATTTATTTTAATTTCTTCTATGGACGGTGTTAAAGGTTTTTTTGTGATTATTTTTAAATTATATTTCGGATCCAGACTTGAAAGATTTGGTTTTCTTGTTTTTTCTGGAATATTTTTTTTAAAGAAGTTTTTTACTAATCTGTCCTCTAATGAATGAAATGCAACAACTATTATTCTTGACTTATTGTTTAAGATATTCAGACTCAATTTCAGAATTTCTTCAAGTTCTTTCAATTCTTCATTAATATAAATCCTAAGAGCTTGAAAAACACGTGTTGCTGGATGTTTAAATTTACTAAAATTAATTTCTTTAACAATTTGCGATAATATTAACGTAGAATTTATTTTTTTTTTTTTTCTGAATTCAATGATAGACCTAGCAATTCTTCTCGAATTTCTTTCTTCACCATAGTAAAAAAAAATATCGCTCAAATCCTTTTCACTAAATTCATTAACTACAATTTCTGCATTTAACTTTTCTGTTGTATTCATCCTCATGTCTAATGGTCCGTCATTAGTAAACGAAAACCCTCTAGACGGATTATTGAGCTGGGTATTTGAAATCCCTAAATCTAAAACTATTCCATCAACATGGTCTTCTTTATACTTTTTAAGTAAAGTATTAACCTTACTAAGTTTTTCGACGTTAAAAATTAGTCTTTTTCCAACCCTTTTTTTTAGTTCTTCAGCAAATTTTCTTGACTCGTGGTCTCTGTCGATTGCGAAAATTTTACAATTAGCCTTTTTGAGGATTTCCTTAGAATATCCTCCTTGCCCAAACGTTCCGTCAAGATATATTTTTTCATCTTTTGGATTTAGAAAAGAAACAACTTCGTTAACCATCACAGGTAAATGTGAAAGGTTAGACATTTTAGTTTGCTTGTCTTCTCAGAAAAGCTGGTATCTGAAGTAGATCATCATTTACATCATTTTCAGAATGATCACCATCTTTTTTTTCATGATTTAAATTTGGACTATCAACTTGTTCATTTGTATTCAAGAATCTAACACTTTCATCTTCTATGACAATTTTTTCATCAGCATTATTAATACCTTCATTATCTTCGTCTGTTATTTCTTGAATTTCATTAATGAATTCTTTTTTACTTTGCTCTTCATTGTCTGGTAACTCTGTATCATCAACATCATTTTTTGTTGTTCTAGTTCCAAATATAAGTCCAAAAAGCGATTTCTTTTCCGATATTGTTTTTTCTGGATGTTGTTCATTGAGTATTTTTTCTTCATTTTCTAGATTTTGATTTTTTTTAGTATTACCTGGCTCACGCAAATCAACCAAAAAACTTGGTTGATCAAAAATCTTTTCTTCAATCTCTATGTTGTTACTTGATTCAACATTTTGATTATCCACCAAATTATTCTCATTCTCAGTGTTAATTAAATTACTGTAATAATTATCAGAATCAATACCTGTTGAAATAACAGAAATCTTAAACTTCCCATTATAACTGTCGTCTTTTTGAAGACCAGAGATAATATTGGCGTTTTCATCAGCCTCTTCTCTAATTTTATTATTTGCAAGATCAATATCCTGTAGTGTTGTGTCTTCTCCACATGTAATATTTATTAGCACACCCTTAGCACCAGACATGGAATTATTTTCTAAAAGTGGATTGGAAATTGCTTTTTCTGTAGCTTCAATCACCCTGCTTTCACCTTCAGCAATACCTGTTCCTAGATGAACTTTCCCAGTTTCACTCATAACACTTTTTACGTCAGCAAAGTCATGATTCATAATTCCAGGTTTCACCATTAAATCAATGATACTCCTTACACCGTCAATTAAAACATTGTTAGCTAAATGAAGCGAGTCAGTAACTGGAGAATCCGGTCCTGCAACAGCAAAAATATTTTGATTTGGGATAACCACTAAATTATCAACGAATTTCTGTAATTCAGCTACTCCACTTTCTGCTTTTTCTGATTTCCTTTTTCCTTCATATTGAAATGGCTTTGTTACCACGCCAACGGTTAGTATGTTTTTCTCTTTTGCAATTCTAGCTATTACAGGAGCTGCCCCAGTTCCAGTTCCACCACCCATACCAGCTGTTAAAAAAACCATATTGGAATTTTCGATATACTCCTCTATTTCATTTAGGACTTCTTCTGCTGCTTTTTTTCCCATTTCCGGATTACCTCCTGCTCCTAAACCTTGAGTACACGATGGACCCAGTTGTAGTGTTTTTTCAACCTTGGAGTGTTTGAGTTGTTGACTGTCTGTATTAACATTTAGAAAATCAACACCTTCCACGCCAGAATCTACCATAGCATTGATTATATTTCCGCCTGTACCACCAATTCCTATAACGAGAATTCTTGGTGACAAATTGTTACTTTGAGACGGCATTTTTAGATGAAGAGTCATAATTTCTCCTTGTCAAATCCCTTTTGGGATTGGTTTAAGTCTAGGGTTAAGGTTTTTTTTATTGGCTATTTTAATTGTTTCCATTTTTTTCTTTTTGTAGGAATTTGGATTCCACATTTGAAATGTTGGGCCAAGTCCTACGAACAAAACCTCATTGGCGATTGAGGCATGATTTATTAGAGTTTTTGGAAGTATAATTCTTCCTTCTTTATCAAAAGGAAGTCTTTCGGCTTCTCCAAAATACAATGAGATAACATCAAATTCTTCTTTTGAGTATTCATTATTTCTGTCTAAACTTTCTGAAATATTTTCCATTCTGTCAATACCACATGCATCAATTGAATTATTTTGATAAGACGGAAATGCAATTACTCCTTTAAAGGTTTGCTTTTGCAAACTATTTCTAAAACTAGACGGGACAGATACTCTGCATTTGGTATCCATCTTATTTACAATAGTTGACAAAAATAAAGCCATAAAAATTCCTTACATGGGATATTATGGGATTTTATGGTATTTTCAACCATTTTTCAACAAATAATTTACAAACACAAACTAGATGGCCTGTAAGCCGGATTCTGTACCTTATATGGTTTAAGGTTGTGACTATTAATCTTGGGTTGATGTTACCAACAACCTCTAGCGTCCCACCTCACCTAAACGCAGAGCCACGTCTGTCACAAAATGACTAGGTTTCTTGGACTTGCTCCCAAAGGGGTTTACAATACCATGCTTGTTACCAAGTATGTGGTAAGCTCTTACCTTACCTTTTCACCCTTACCGTTACCGGCGGTATATTTTCTGTTGCACTTTCCCTAGGGTTTCCCCCGCCGGAAGTTATCCGGCTTTGGTGCCCTGATGAGTCCGGACTTTCCTCCTTAAAAGGCAGTCACACAACCATCTAGTTAATATGATTAAATTTTTAAAAGGGGAAAAAATCAAGAATTTTTTATTTTTAATAAACTATTGGAAATTTCAAGAGTGGTGTTTGTGGGTACTTTACCAATTAATTCGGGAATAAATCTTCTATGAAAAGCCTCTAAAACTTTTTTTATTTTTTTTATATCTTTAAACTCCTCTAAATGAGGATAACCAATTTCTTTAAGATTAATTAAAAGTTGTTGTTTTTGGTCACTTTCTAAAATTTTACTAGATAATTTTTTTTCTATCCAAACGGCAACGTTATTTTTTGCTAGCTCCCTCCAAGGAAAAAACTTTCCTGGATCAATTTTTCTAAGAGGTGCAATATCGCTATGTCCCAAAATATTAAATATAGAAATTTCATACTTTTTCATTAGATATTTAATTAAATTTACTAAAGAACTTATTTGACTGCTTGGATAACCTGCAAATTTTTTCTCACCAGAATTTACAATTTCAATACCTATTGATCTACTATTAATATCACTCATTTGATTCCAGTTAGAGACGCCAGCATGCCAAGCTCTTTTTGATTCGCATACTAGGTTATAAATTTTGCCGTTTGTATCAATTAAATAGTGTGAACTTACTTTTCTAATATTGTCTGTTAAAAGTTCAATAGCAGTACTTAAATTACTGGTTTCAGTGTAATGTAAAATTATGAACTCTATCTCGGCTTTTCTATTGTCAAAATTTTCTGACTTGAAATTGTGTGATATATCTGGTTGACTCATAGAAAAATGTCTTTATAAGGTTTTTAATGATTAAATTTGTTTTTGCTATATTCTCATTAATTCTTTTTTCATTCAATGATTTAAAAAGTAAAGAATCGGTTTTTGCTTCCAAAACTGTCTCCAATTTCTACATGAGTCCTAACCTAGAATCTCCAGTTATCTATCCAATAGATATTGGGAAAGAGATGATCCTAATTGAGGTAAAAGATAATTGGATGAATCTTATGGATGAACTAACAGGTTTAGTTGGCTGGTCTTTAGGTGAAAATTTCTCTTCAGAAAAACCAAACAAAGAATTTGCTGTAAAAAATTATAAAAAGTCATTTGAAATTTTTAAAGAAAGAGTTTTGGCAATGAGTCAATCAATTAAAGAAGCTATTTCAGTTGAAACCTTCTTAGACGTTGAGCACTTAGGGGGAGCCGCTGCTGTAATTATTGCCAGTGATGATTGGTTTGAAGGTAGAAGGCATGCTAACCAAGCCTTCCAAGTTTATGAACTTTGGAAAAATCAAAATCAGAGTCCATCATTTTTATCCTTTAGAAACACCTCTAAAGAAGAAAAATTCATAATACTTTCTGGTCCCCATAGGCCCAGATATTTAAAATCATCCAAATAGTGATTAGAAGATTAACCAAACTTATATTATTGACTTCAGCTTCAGTAATATTAATTTTGTTGGTATTTCCTTTTTTCGTAAACAAAGAAAAAATTATCACTACTTTAAACAATAAAATAGAGAAAGAGTTAAATTTAGATTTAGATTTTGATGAGAATATAAAAATATCGTTTATTCCATTCCCAGAATTAACCGTTAAAAATTTATTAATTTCAGATAAAATGAAAATTTATAATGTCAGCATTCCTAAAGTTGAAATTATTTCGACTTGGAGTTCTATTTTTAAATTTAATCCTCAAATACAATCTATAAAATTTAATTCCCCTTCAATAAAGATTGAGAAAATAAGAACATCGAGAAGGAATATTATTTTCATCAAAAATAATGAAGAAAATAGGCTAATTCAAATCAAGAGTTTAATGAAAAGATTTAAAAAAATAATAGTTAACAATGGATCTTTGCAATTTGTCAATTCCGATGTTTTACATGATTTACAAAATCTCAACTTACAAATTAAAAAATCTGACTCCCATATTCTTAATGCTGAATTTAACTACATTAATTTAAAATCTTTTTTTAAAATCACAGCAAAAACAAAAGATTTCAAAAAAATAAAGTACAATTTAAATCAATCATTTGATGATAAGAACGAAATTTTTGGTTCCGGTCTCTTGGAATTAAAGAATCAAGATATCAATTTAACTGGTAAGTTATTTAGTGAAGAACTTAACATTATGCAGTTAGCAGATTTATTCTCGTTCATTAAACAAAAAGAAATCAATATTAAAACAGTTTCTTTGGGTACTAAAAAAATTAATTTAAATTTAATTTTTGATTTTGATAAAGTGAACTTCAATAATTTTATTCTTGAAAAATTAAAATTTACTACTGTCTCCAAAAACAAAGATATTATTTTAAAAAACTTACAAGCTAATTATCTAAAATCTCTGATTAAGGGAGAAGCAAAATATTTTTATTCAAAAAAAAATATTAAAGGCCAAATAAGACTTTTTAATTTTCTTGTGGAGAAAAATTTCTCTGAAAAATCAAATTTTGGTTTTAATAAAGCCTTATTTGATTGTGAGATTGAATTTTCTATTAATAAGAAAACCTCTGACTTTTTTGATAATATTAAAGCGGATGGAGAATGTGATGCTGATAAAGCCAATCTTTCTGGACTAAACATTGAAAGGTTGGCAAAAGGTGTTGATAACTTAAATACATTTCAAGATTTTTTTGACCTATTCAATAAACAAAAGATGCAAGGAGTTACGAAAATTGATTCTGTGAACATAAAATTTGGATTTTCTAACGGGATTCTTAGAATCAAGAAAATGGAAGCAATTCAAAGAAATGTTAAAGTGATTAGTTCTGGTAAATACAATGTTAAAAAAGATAAAATTAACTTGAAAAATAATGTTTTTTTAAAAACTGAAAAGTACAAAAATTTGCCTAGTTTTGACGTAGTGATCAAAGGAACTTCTAAAAAGTATGATGTCAGCTACGATTTTGATAAAGTTAAGTCAGCAGTGTTGACTGGAGGAATAAATTCTATCCTTAAAGAGCAAAAGAAAATTGTAATTGACCCCAAATCATTTAAAAATTTAATTGATAAAAATAAAAAAGAATTTAACCCAGAAAAAATAATTGATCTATTTTTAAACTAGTAAATTTTTGTCATTTTTATTGGATCAATAATTTCATCAAACTCAGACGACTTAAGATATTTTAATTTGATGGCAGCTTGCTTCAATGAAATTCCTTCAGTAAATGCCTTCTTTGCAATTTTAGAAGCTTTTTCATAACCAATTTTAGGGTTTAATGCAGTAACAAGCATCAAAGAGTTTTCAAGATTTTCTCTTAATTTTTTTCTATTTATTTCCAAGCCGTTTAAACACTTATTCACGAATGAATTTATGGCATCGCTTAGTAGATTTATCATTCTTAAAATCGAGTACATCAAAATTGTTTTGTTAGCATTAAGTTGGAAATGTCCTTGTGAGCAAGCAATACTAATTGAGAAATGTATTCCCATAAGATGAATACACACTTGGCATAAAGCTTCACATTGAGTTGGATTAACTTTTCCTGGCATGATTGAAGAGCCTGGTTCATTTGAAGGCAAAATCAATTCATTTATTCCCGACCTAGGACCCGACGCTAATAATCTTAAGTCATTTGATAATTTATAGCATGTTGTTAAAAGGGTATTGATTGCACCTGAAAAATTCAATAATGGCTCATGTGATGAAAGTGATTCAAATTTATTTAGGGATTCCTTAAAATTGTATCCTGTAATCATCTTTACAGCCTCTATGAATCCAGAAATAAACTTCTTTGATGTATTTAATCCGGTCCCAACAGCAGTACCTCCCTGCGCCAAGAAGTAAACTTCATCTAAAGATATTTGGATTCTTTTAAGAGAATTTTGTACTTGTGACGAAAAACCACTTAATTCTTGGCCAATCGTCAATGGTGTAGCATCTTGCATGTGAGTTCGCCCAATTCTTATTACGTCCTGAAATTGTTTTCTTTTCTTTTCAATAGTATTGTAAAGTTTTTGAATTGAGGGTATTAACTTTTCATTCGTTTGTATTACCACTGCAATATGTATTGCAGTCGGAAAAGAATCATTAGATGATTGACCTAAATTACAATGATCATTTGGATGGATTGGATCATATGAACCAAGCTCTTTTCCTAACATTTGATTAGCTTTATTAGCAATCACCTCATTCAAATTCATATTTGTTTGAGTGCCTGAACCTGTTTGCCAAACAGATAGTGGGAATTGTTCATGATGTTTACCAATTATAAGTTCATCGCATACATCAATTATTTTTTCTCCAAGTTCTGACTTTAATTTTCCAATTGCAATGTTACTTATAGCAGATGCTTTTTTTTGGATTGCAAAAGCTTTTATTAATTCCGAAGGCATTCGATCCTTCCCAATTAGAAAATTTTCAAAGCTTCGCTGAGTTTGAGCTCCCCATAATTTCTCAGCTGGAACATCAATTTCTCCCAAGCTATCTCTCTCTGTTCTGAATTCAGTCATCTTTTTTCCTAAAATCAGCTAGAGAAATAATTTTTTCTTTTGATAATCTTTTTTTTATTTTTTTATCCTTTTGAGCCTTTATTTTTTCATCTTTGCAGTCTAATTGTATACTAAATTTTACAAAAGGATCATAAAATTTTGTTATAGAATTAAATGGAACTGTTAGGAACTCTTTTTTTTTATTAAATAGCAAAGTTACGGAGAACTGATTTTTTTTTATATTGAGATCCCAATATTGATTCTGAAGCACTATAGTCATCTCATTAGGATATTCTTTTTGTAGATTGTTAGGTAAGATTACCCCACGAGATTTAGTTTTGAAACTTATATAGAAACAATGGTTTGAGGATATTTTTGATTTAGAGAGATCTTTGAGAATTTCTTTAATAACATTTAGTATTGCTTGATTAATTCTTTTTCCATAATCTATGAAAATTTTATCCATAATATTAATTAACACTATTAGAATTTAAAAAAAACCTAAATATGATTATAGACTATAAATTTAAAAAAAAAGCTATAACTAACATCATTATGGTTAGGTAAGTTGCTAATCTAAATAATTCATACATAAGAAGATTTTTGGGTTAAAAAAAATCGGTTAAAAATTTATGTAAAAAGTATCCTCCGATCAAGAATGTAATGCCAAGAGAATATATGGTGAAAAAATTTAGTCCAAGATTCTTTCCAAAAAAAAATGGTAAAAAGAATAAAAGAGAGATTGGTATTCCCACTAGTATGCTTTTAGCAAAAAGGACGCTTTTTTCAAGATCTTTATGCTCGATATAGGAGAGAAGAATTGACAAAATACTTATTAGTGGCATTGCTATTATAAATCCCGCTAAGGCTGGCTTCTTAAAAGATATCAAACTTGCAAAAGATATTATCAGTCCAGAAAGGATAACCTTAAATAAAAAGAAGAACATTAGAAGATCATCCAAAAAAATTTTTAATTTTTGATATAGGGTTTCTTAAAGGTTCGTATACCCTATCAATAAATTCGATATGATCAGAGAGTTTTTTTTCAAGTCTCGTAACAGATTTCTGTAACTTATCAATCTTAGCTTCTAAAACTTCAATCTTGGCTGAGTTTACTTCTCTTTTCATTATTTTAATTTAGATTGTGATATAAAAATAGCAAATGATTTTTTTGAGATTTATAATTTGCTTAATTTTTTTTTTGACTTCAAAATGTATGTTTTACTAAATTTTTCGGGAAATTCTTTTGGTTCATTCTTTTTTGAGAAAATTATATAAAGACTTATAAAAATTATAAAAATTGTATTTGAGATCATTATAATTTTAAAAATATCGCTGTACATACTTTTGTATAACGACATTTACAAAAATTAGTTAAGTCTACTCCCATTCCAATTCTGTATAAACTTTAGTTATGTTGGTATAGTGATATTCGGTGAATAAAACCCAACTTTCCTTATTTACGGTTTGAGGATTAATGATTTCATCTTGTAGAACTTGATTGATTGATTCTTGAAGGGATTTATTTTTTTTATGAAAACTTCTCATTTGATTTATCAATCTGTTAAAGTAGTTTAAAATTGGGGTTATCGCTTTTTCTTTTTGAAGAGGTCTACCATGACCAGGTACTATCAAACTGATGTCCATATCGAGAATTTCTTCTAGGTTATTTTTCCAACCTAAAACGCTTGCTCGTATTGATGGAATTCTACTGACAAAAACGTTCTCAGACCAAAAAATTTTTGTTTTTGTATCGTAAACTGAGAGATCATTGTCAGTATGACCGCTTTCCCAAGCCCTTATTTCAATAATCCTATTGCCTAGGTCTACTTTTAGAATCTTATTAGTTTTCACTATGACATTTGCTTCAATTAGCTTGGCAGTCTCAAGAGATTTGGATTTGATGGTATTTTGCTGAAGGTTTTTGTAGAATTCAAAATTATTTATTAATGATCTGTTCAATTTTTCGTGTCCTATAACCAAGGGATTTTCATTTAAAAATTCTTGTGTTCCAAAATAATGATCTGGATGCGAATGTGTGATTACAATATGCGTAACAGGAAGCGTAGAAGTCTTCCTAATAACTTGTAAAAGCTCTTTGCCGATTTGAGGTGTACCACCAGTGTCAATTACCATAATGGATTTTTCGCCTACAATAAACCCAATATTTGCTATATCTCCTTTATTTTCATTGTTAGCATCTTCGTGAACTCCATAATGAACATAGACTCCTTTATCAATTTCCTCAACTTCAAAAGATTCGCTCATAAGAGGGATGAATATAATGTAGAAAAAAAAAAAAATCATAGCTTACATGGTGAGATTTGTTGTCCAATTTTCTAATTATCTTAATGGAATCTCATTGAAAAAAAAATATAAATAATAAAATTCTTTTAGATATTGATAATTATTATCAAAAAAATAGTTGACATGATTATTGATAATGATTATTAGTATATCTTGATAGTAATTATCATTATTATTTCCTTCCTTTGATAATGATTATTATGTTCAAATTAAACTTAATAACTTTTTTTTTATCGTGGAGGTAAAGACAAATGATAATTCGTAAATCAAGGTTGGTACCTAAACATACCCACTGGATGTCAAGGTTAACATTCTTCACTGGCCTACTAATTGCCGGAAATTCCATCGCTCAGGACAAAACGTACGTTGCTCCTGATGTGACTATTTTTGATTCACCAGAACAGGTGTTCGAGCTTCCTGGTTCTGGTGAATATATAGGTCCAGAAGAAATTAGAAAATATAATTTTAACAATATTAACGACATAATCAGAAACACACCTGGCGTTTACTCTAGAGAAGAAACAGGCAAAGGTGTTCTGCCAAATATTAGTTTAAGAGGTACTGCAACTTTAAGGTCAGCGCAGTTAAACCTCTTAGAAGACGAGATTAATATTGCCCCGGCTCCTTATTCGGCTCCAGATGCTTATTATGCACCGATCACTGGAAAAATGCATGCTCTTGAGATTTTAAAAGGCACAAGTCAATACAGATATGGACCACACAGTACTGGTGGTGCTATAAATTATGTAACTACTCCAATTGATTTAGGAAAAAGATATTATGCTAGCGCATTCTATGGCTCAGGCGATGACGTTGTTACTCACGATTACTTTAATTACGGAGTTTCTGGAAATTATGGAGCGGTAGCACTACTTGGAGAAATGTATTATAGAACAGGTGGTGGTAGAAGAGATTTTAATATAGATCCAACTGGTTCTACAGGTGCTAGAAAAAGTTATGGTAGTGATGAGCTTGGTGATATTCACAGAGTTGCTCCTATGGTTAAATTGTTATGGCAACTTCCAACTCAAAGAAATCTTGTGCTAGAAGCAAAATATGCTTATCACGACATGAATTACAATCAGAGTTATTCAGGTCAATCAACCGGAGACTTTAGGATTAACCCGCATCAACAGTATGTTGCAATGCAGTTCGGCGAGTTTAATACTGAACAACACACTTCGTATGTTAAGTTTAATGCTGAACTCAACGATCATGTAAGAAATGAAACTACAGCCTTCTATAATTTCTTCACTAGAGATTGGTTCAAATTTGATAAAATTGGCGGTGAAGGAGCTGAAAAATTCAATTCAAAAGCTTACATTGGTGATCATAGAAAAGTTGCAAGAGGCGAACTCGCTGCAACTGACGTAACCTATGTAAACAATGATAGATCTTATGCATCCTACGGAATAATGAATGAAACTGATTTTACATTTAACACTAATTTATTTGGAAAAAGTATAGACCATGAATTAAAAATAGGTTTCAAATATGCATACGATTATATTCATAAAGACCAACAAACCCATACTTTTTCAATGGCAAATGGTGGA
>MDTG01249514.1_pt1 | contig 17677 bp, 20 predicted proteins | sample 811421 | NCBI WGS metagenome assembly MDTG01 (sample SAMN05326645, study PRJNA326480) | marine metagenome | isolation source: seawater | place: Pacific Ocean: South East | collected 2011
ACTTTAAAAGTTTGAGAATGGTACCCCTAGTCCGACTCGAACGGACATGAACCGAAGTTCAACGGATTTTGAATCCGTCGCGTCTACCAATTCCGCCATAGGGGCAATAACTTAATTATAGCAACAATCTATAGTTTAAAAATTGTTTTTAAAGATCTTTAATTAAAAATTCATCAGCCTTAAAAAAAGATGTATGATAATATTGGGAAATTAATTCGTAATTTGCCTTTTTTAAAGCTTTAAAAACTTTTGTTTTAAAAATTTCCTCTGTCCTTTTTACATGTATTTCAATTGTAATTATTTTTGGTCTGAATGAATTAAAATTTATTCCTTTCAAAACCTCTATTTCGTGACCCTCAACATCAATATTCAGAAGCTCAATTTTTTTTGGTATTTTATATTTTTTTATAACTTGATTGAGAGAAGTAGTTCTGATTTTTTGGATTTCATAATTTTTATTTAGTATAACTGACCATTTATCAGCCCATTTTTTTTCAAGTGTATTTAAACCAGAGCCAGAACCAAAAATATAAGAGTTGATAAAACCAGACTGTGAGGATAGAGCTATATTCATTGATTTATCTCTTTTTCTAAAAATGTTAAATAATGTAATGTTCTTTTGAACAAAATCAAAATTGAATCCTCGCCAACCTTTTTTGTATAAATTATAAGTAAGAGAACCATTTACCGGGTGAAGAGCACCAACATCTAGATACAATCCTTTTTTTTTTTTAAAAATCTTATTTATTAGAACATCCTCTCCTGTAGCTCCATAAGATCTAAAATAGTTGATTTTATATTTGAAATATCTGTAAATATGATAAAATAGTAGGTTTTTTATGTATCTCTCTTTAAAATTTTTAATCATATTTGGATTTTACAATTTTAATTTAATTTTAATCAATAAAATAGTAAAAGAATGACTAAGGTTTTATGTTTAAAGAAAAAAAAATAGATTTAAGAAGTTTCAGTATGACCAATTATTTTATATTCCTTTTCCTTTTATCAGTATTTACACTTTCATCAGCTTATATACTTGAGTATTTCTTTAATCATCCAGCATGTAAGTTATGCATTTATCAACGTATTCCCTATTTTTTTTTAATTTTACTATCATTTATTACATTTTTGAGAGGTCCAGAAAAAAAAATGATCTATATTTCAATTTTTTTTTTAACTACAAGTATTTTTATTTCCGGATTTCATAGCTTGGTCGAAAGAAAGCTAATAAGTTATAATATTGGTTGCACATCAACAAATATGAATTTTGAAAATATCGAAGATCTTAGAAATTTTCTTGAGGACGTTCCAATTGTAAAATGTGATGAAATATTATTTTCTATTTTCGGTTTATCGCTAGCTAATCTTAACTTGATCATTTCGGTCGGATTAATAATATTAAGTATAATTATCTTAAAAAAATATGGAAAAACTTATTAAAAAGAAAATTGATGAAATCATAAGAGTAAATCATGCTGGAGAATATGGAGCACAAAGAATTTATTCAGGTCAAATAAAGTTTTGTAAAAAAGAGGATCTTAAAAAAGAGTTAAGAAGAATCATAGAAGAAGAGCTTGAACATTATGATTTTTTTAACGAGGAAATGATCAGAAGAAGAACTAGGCCGACTCTTTTTAATCCGGTATGGCATTATGGGGGGTATTTTTTAGGTGCTTTTACTTCGATATTAGGTGAAAAATATGTTCATGCATGCACCGAAGCCGTAGAGGAAGTTATAGTTGAGCATTACGAAGAACAGATAAAGTTTCTTGAGGAAAAGGGTGTAGAAAAAAAACTCTTAAAAAAAATTAAAAAATTTCGTGAGGACGAAGACGATCATCGAGATTTCGCTGAACACTCTAACGCTAGACAGAATGGGGTTAAATTATTTAAAAAGCTTACAAGAGAATTAACGAAACTCGCCATCAAAGTTTCAGAAAAATATTAATTTAGGGCTCGAGCTCTGAATCCCAGTAAAGATAATCATTCCAACTCCTGTGAAGAAAATTTGGGGGAAACATTCTGCCGATATCCTTGAGCTCAAAATTATTTGGGGAATGAGGTTTGTTTTTGAGTATTAAACCAATCTTTTTAAGTGACTTATTTCCTTTTTGGGTATTACATTTTCTGCAAGCAGTTACAACATTTTCCCAAGAAGTTTTTCCTCCCTTGGATTTCGGAGTTACGTGATCAAATGTTAGCTCTTCTACTTTAAAGCTATTATGACAATATTGACAAATAAATTTGTCTCTTAAAAAAACATTAAACCTTGTGAAGGCTGCTTTCTCAGGCAAAGGAATGTAATCTTTCAAAGAAACCACACTTGGAAGTCTTATCTCAACTGAGGGAGATCTGACAACCTGATTATATTCAGAAACGACATTGACTCTCTCCAAAAACACAGCCTTCAACGCATCCTTCCATGACCAGGTGGATAATGGAAAGTAGCTTAAAGGTTGATAGTCAGCGTTTAGGACAAGTGCTGGACAATTGTTAGAAGCTAAACTCATAAAAATACCTTACCATATTTATATTGTGCAATTATTAAAAATTTAAATGTTAAAAATTTTGTCTACAAATTTTAGTCCGAAACTTAAACCAGATTGATCGATTCCATGACCAAGATAGTCTTGGACTTTAAGCTCAACATCAAAACCAAGTGATTTAAGTTTTTCATATGATTTGAGAGAATATTGGTGGTCAACTACTTCATCATCTTTACCGTGAAAAATTCTAATAGGGAATTTGGAATTAATCTGACTTTCAAATTCATCATTTTCATAGAGAAGACCAGAGTAAGCAAGAAGCCCTCCACAATGTTTTTTTCTTTTGCATAAGTGATACAAACCCATCATTGCACCTTGAGAAAATCCAAAAAAAACAATGCTATTATCGTTTAAAGAAAACTTTAATTTTACCTCTTCGATAAATTTATTAAAAAAAGGCCCCGCTTTTTCAAGTCCTTCTCCAATTTTTTCTGGAGCAATTGATGTCAATTCAAACCATTGATAAGCATCCCCTCCCCAATCACAAGTGAACGGAGCATTTGGAGAAATAAATATTGTGTTTGGAAGACTCTCCTTCCATTCATGACCAATATTTATCAAATCTTTCCCATTTGCTCCGTACCCATGCAAGAAAATAATCGCATTTTTTATATCCGGACCGTTCTCTGGCACTATTAAAGGTATATTCTCGAAATCAATCATAAGCTCTTATAAGTTTTGTAATTTCAAGAATAGCTTTTCTAGACATAAAATCACCTTTTTTAAAAATAAAAAAGTCTATAATTGGAATTATACAGTTAGGTCTAAGTTTTCTTTGTTCTAGTATTTGATATAAATTATCTATTTCAATTGAAAAAAATTCTTGAACCTCTCCGTCCATATTAATAAAGTTCATTTGTTTAGTTTTCTCAAGCTGATAAATAAACATCACTGATGAATTCAATTTTTTATTTTCATTATGAATGTAGTGAACAGTTTTACTTCTCTTTGCAGCTATCATTTGTGCTGGTTTAAGCCCTGATTCTTCAAATGCTTCTTTGAAAAGATTGTCTCTTATTGAAAGTTTTATAGGTTGACCACCAGCAATTAAATTATCATATATGCCAGGAAATTTCTTCAATTTTTTTGATCTCTTGGCTAAATGAATTAATACCGAATTTCCCTTTTTACTCCAAACATTGCAATGAACACCATAGGCTGGCAATCCAAATTTTGACAAAAACTTTCGTCCAATCACAAAAATTTTTGATTCACAAAATTTCTTCTTATGATCAAAACTAATTTTTGGATGTAATGAATCATAATTGAATATCGGACACAATTCCTGATTTTTTTTTGTGTATTTCTTATCTATTAGATTTATTAGTTTTTTTATATCTACATTAGATTTTGGATTCAATGAGAATGGTAAGTCAGAGTTTTCGAAAATATTTATCCAACCTAATTTTTTTTTTTTAAATGTTATTGGAATAAAATCTGATATATCAAATTCATTTAGTTTTCTAAGAAGATCAATAGCTAATTCTAGAGTTTTTTTTTACTCATACGCTTTTTTTAAAATATTTGTAATTTGTTTCATTATTTCTTCAATCCGAAAATCTTTTGGAGTAAATACTGCCTTGACTCCAAAAGATAAAAGTTTTTTTTCGTCTTTAGGAGGTATTATACCACCGACAACAACCGGTATCATGTGATAATTATTTTTTTGTAATAGACTCATTATTACTTTCACAAGGTGTACATGTGAGCCTGAAAGAATTGATAAACCAATGATATGAACACCCTCTTCAATGGCTGCAACAACAAGCTGCTCAGGTGTTGACCTTATACCGTCGTAAACAACTTCTAAGCCTATGTCTCGGGCTCTGACTGCTATTTGTTCTGCTCCATTTGAATGACCATCTAAACCTGGTTTACCAACAAGCATTTTTGGCCTTCTCTTAAGTTTTTCTGAAATTTTGTTTATTTCTTTTTGGTTTTGTTCAATGTTCGATTCTTCAACAATGTTATTGGAAATATGTGATGATACAATACCAGTTGGCGCACGGTATTCCCCAAAAACTTCTCTCATTACATTTGACCATTCACCCGTTGTAACTCCTTGATGAGCACACTCAACTGAAACTTCCATAATATTTTCGCCAGTGGATGCAACCCTCTTTAACTTTGATAAACATTCCAAGACTTTTTTATTGTTTCTTTGAGATTTCCATTTCTTTACATTATTAATTTGTTGTTTTTCTGCCTTGTCATTCACCTTCATAAATCCCCCGTCTTTTTCGTTTACAAGAGGTGAATTTTCTCCTTCAGAAAAACAATTAACTCCAACTACTTTTTGATTTCCTGTTTCAATATTTTTTTGTCTTTCTGTTTGAGACTCAACCAATCTACTTTTTAAATATCCACTTTCAATCGCTTCAACTAATCCTCCAATTTTATCGATCTTTTTTAGTTCATTGTTTGCTGATTTTTTTAATAAACTAATTTTATCTCTCAAAACTTTTGAACCTTCAAAAATATCTGAGAATTCAAGTAAATCAGTTTCATAAGCCATAATTTGTTGTAATCTTAAACTCCATTGTTGATCCCAAGGCCTAGGTAGTCCAAGTGCTTCATTCCATGCAGGTAACTGAACAGCCCTTGCTCTTGAATTCTTCGCTATAACAACTGGTAACATTTGTATGAGAATTCTGTAAACATTATTCTCTGGTTGTAACTCGGTCAATCCTAATGAATTCACTTGCATTCCATATCTAAATCTTCTGTATTTTGCGTTCGAAATTTTAAATCTTTCTTTACAGATTTGATCCCAAAGTTCTGTAAAACAAGCCATTTTTGCAGTTTCGGTTATAAATCTCATTCCTGAGTTCACAAAAAAACTTATCCTTCCAACAATTTTTTCAAATAGTAATTTTTCGATTTTTTCTGAATTATAAAGGTATTCCAAAACTCCTATAGCTGTAGCTAAGGCAAATGATAATTCCTGTTCTGGTGTTGCTCCAGCCTCTTGAAGGTGGTAAGAGCATATATTGATGGGATTCCATTTTGGAATTTCACTTGTAGTGTATTTAATGATATCGGTAGTTAATTTTAAACTAGGTTCAGGTGGAAAAATATAAGTCCCCCTGGATAAATACTCTTTTGTAATATCATTTTGAGTGGTACCAGAAAGATGTTTTTTATCTACACCTTGTTTTTCAGCTGTAGCAATATAAAGTGCTAAAAGCCAAGGAGCTGGAGCATTAATCGTCATTGATGTATTCATTTTATCCAAAGGAATCTTATTAAATAAAGTTTGCATGTTGCCAACGTGACTTATCGGCACACCTACTTTTCCAACTTCCCCTTTTGATAATATATGATCTGAATCATAACCGGTTTGAGTAGGTAAATCAAAGGCAACAGATAACCCCGTTTGCCCTTTACTGAGATTTTCTCTGTAAAGTTTATTTGAGTCTGTAGCTGAGGAATGACCAGCATAGGTCCGAATCATCCATGGTTTATCTTTAGTTTTGTTCATTTTGACTCATAAATAATATTATTTTTAGTTGCTAACAAGAAAATTTATGTATTTTTCGTTTTTAGTGGTATAAAGTTTTCTTAAAATATCATAGGAATAGTTATGACTGCAAAGAAAATTTACGAGATTGGTGAAATTCCAAATTTAGGGGAGGTTCCAGAGGACATGTATGCCTGGGTAATAAGAGAGGAAAGGCTAGGTGTGCCAGAAAAAGCCATGCAGATCGAAAAAATGCCCGTGCAACTACCCAGAAAAGATGAGGTTTTAGTTATGGTGATGGCAGTTGGAATTAATTACAATAATGTTTGGGCATCTCAAGGAATTCCTATATCAGTAATTGGAAAAGATACAGGTTATCATATCGGAGGATCAGATGCATCAGGAATAGTATGGGCCGTGGGTGAGAACGTAAAAAGATGGAAAGTTGGAGATGAAGTTATAATTCACTGTAATAGAGATGACGGTGATGATGAGGAATGTAATGGTGGAGAACCAATGTATTCAAAATCTCAAAGAATTTGGGGGTATGAAACAAACGACGGATCTTTCGCACAATTTACTACTGTTCAATCTAGACAGTTGCTTAGAAAGCCACCACACTTGACTTGGGAAGAGAGTGGTTGTTATACACTGACTCTAGCAACAGCATTTAGGATGTTGTTTGGGCATCCTCCTCATGCACTTAAGCCGGGGATGAATGTATTGGTGTGGGGCGCTTCAGGAGGAATCGGGAGTATGGCTGTTCAAATTTGTAAAGCTGTAGGAGCTAACGCTATCGGCATAATTTCAGATGATGAAAAAATCCCGTTTGTTGAAAAATTAGGAGCAATAGGTGTGCTAAACAGAAAAAACTATGAATGTTTTGGCCAATTACCAGATGTAAAAAATCAAGAAAATTACTCAGACTTTATCAAGAAATGCAGAGTTCTTGGAAAAGATATCTGGAATATTACTGGAAAGAAAGATGTTGATATTGTTTTTGAACACCCTGGAGAGTCGACGTTCCCAGTTTCATGCTATTTAGTTAAAACTGGGGGTATGGTTGTAATATGCGCAGGCACCTCAGGATACAATTTAACAATGGATGCGAGGTATGTATGGATGAGACAAAAAAGAATTCAAGGCAGTCATTTCGCAAATTTATATCAAGCTAATCAAGCCAATGACATGATGATAAATAAACTTATAGATCCGCTTATGTCTGAGTGCTTCTCTTGGGATAAAATTCCTGCAGCACACACAAAAATGATGAATAATGAACACTTACCTGGAAACATGGCTGCTCTAGTTCAAGCAAAAAAGACTGGAATGAAAAACTTAAATGAATTATAAATAAACTTGAAAAAGAATATAATAACCTTAAATATTGATAGTTATGGATAGTACTGCTAATTTAAATTCTGAAATCATAAATTTCAAACAATACATAAAAACCAATAATGCCGTTTTTATCAACATACTTAATGATTTAGAAAAGTTATCAGGGAAGGCTAAACATTTTTTAAAGTCTACCCTAACAAAAGACGATAGAATAGATAATCAGCTTTTAGAACTTAACCAGTTTCAGACACACGGATTTGCATGGTTTGAAACCTACAGAATTGGCTTAAGAGAAACCTACAACTGGTACTCTCGACTTTCTGACCAAAATAAAGATTCAGAGATTGATGCCTCCATAACTATATTTTCTTTTGCAGAGTATCTTACTCAAATGAGTAACGGAATAATGATGAGCCAGTCTGAAATTGTAAGACCAAGAGACTTAGGTTTAAATGACGATGATTTTAAATTCATAAAAGATAGTGAGATTAAGGATTTGATTGAAATTGGTCTTTCCGATAAGATTAAGAAAGTAATTGTCGACTCATTAGACAAAGACATCTTCGCGAGCCTAGGTCTAAACGATGATACTTTGGAGATGATTCAAGATCAGTTCAAAAAATTTACTGAAGAAGAGATCTTACCTCACTCCAATGAATGGCATCTTAAAGATGATTTGATCCCAGATGAAACATTAAAGAAAATGGCAGAACTCGGAGTTTTTAGTATTGCAATACCGGAAGAATATGGCGGTTTAGGTATGGGTAAGATAGCCATGTGTGTTGTCACAGAGGAATTATCCAGAGGCTTCCTTGCAGCCGGTTCACTCGGTACAAGGGCTGAAATTGCAGGTGAACTTATCAGATTGGGAGGAACTGAGGATCAAAAGAAAAAATATTTACCAGGAATCGCAAGCGGTGAATTGCTAACCACAGCTGTTTTTACTGAGCCTAACACTGGCTCGGATTTAGGTAGTTTATCGACAAGAGCAGTTAAAAATGGTGACGATTACATAATTACAGGTAATAAAACATGGATAACACACGGAGCCAGATCAGACCTGATGACAGTGCTTGCAAGAACTAATTCTGATCAGAAAGGTTACAAGGGCCTAAGTATGTTCTTAGTAGAAAAGCCTAGAGGTACATGCGAAAATCCATTTCCTATGAAGGGTATGTCTGGCGGAGAGATCGAAGTTCTTGGATATCGAGGCATGAAAGAATACGAGATAGCATTAGACAACATTAAAGTATCTAAGAGCGATCTGCTTGGTGAAGAAGAAGGTAATGGTTTCAAACAGTTAATGGAAACTTTTGAATCAGCCAGAATTCAAACAGCAGCTAGAGCTGTTGGAGTTGCTCAAAATGCACTAGAATTAGCTCTTCAATACGCCAAAGATAGAAGTCAATTTGGAAAACAAATAATCAAATTCCCAAGAATATTTAGCAAGTTAGCTTGGATGGCCATGGAAACAACTGTAGCAAGACAAATAACACTTTTCTCAGCAAGAGAGAAAGACAACGATGTAAGATGTGATATAGAGGCAGGCATGGCAAAACTTCTTGCTGCCAGGGTGGCTTGGAGTAATGCTGACAGCGCACTCCAGATTCATGGGGGTAATGGTTACGCACTAGAATATCCAGTCAGCAGAGTCTTATGTGATTCTAGAATTCTTAATATCTTTGAAGGTGCAGCAGAAATTCAGGCTCAAATAATTGTAAAAGGCCTTCTTGTTCGATAGATGGATTCACTTCTAAATTTCATAATAGTAATATGTCTGATAGCCACTTTCCTAACATTATTGATAGGTCTTTTTCATACAGCCAAATCTGGTGACTCTGAAAATAATAAAATTAATTTATTTATGCGATATAGGGTAGCAATCCAGTTTGTTACTCTGGTAATATTAACTTTAGCTTTAATACTTAAATCTTAAGGAAATCATTTGGTAAAACTTGATAAAATTTATACTCGTGGTGGAGATAAAGGTTTGACAAGTTTAGGTGATGGTTCAAGGGTAAATAAAAGCGATAAAAGGATCAAGTCTTACGGTGATATTGATGAAGCTAATTCATGCATTGGTGTTTCAATGGTTCACTCTTCACAGAAAATAGCAAAAATATTAAAAAGTGTCCAAAACGATTTATTTGATATCGGAGCTGATCTTTGTTTTCCTAAAGGTGCAAAAAAATATGTTACTTTATCAAAAAAAAGAATTCAATTTCTCGAAATAGAAATTGATAAAATCAATAAAGATTTAAACACGTTAAAGTCCTTTGTGTTGCCAAGTGGAAGTAAATCCTCTTCTTTCCTCCACCTTGCTAGGTCATTAATTAGAAGGGCAGAAAGATCAATAGTTGAGCTAGATGAAACAGAGAAAGTAAACCCAGATATTCTTAAATATATAAATAGACTTTCAGACTTTCTTTTTGTTGCTGCAAGGTTTGAGAATAAAAAAGAAGGTGATATACTTTGGATCCCAAATAAAGAATAAAAGTAGGTAAAAATGAAAGCATTAGTTTGTGTTAAGAGAGTTATAGATTACAACGTTAAGATTAGAGTTAAAGCTGACAAAACAGGTGTTGAAACTGAGAATGTAAAAATGTCGATGAACCCGTTTGATGAAATTGCAGTTGAGGAAGCCGTTAGGATGAAAGAAAAAGGTGTAGTGAGCGAAATCATAGTTCTATCAATAGGTACTGATAAATCTCAAGAAACAATTAGATCCGGCTTGGCTATGGGTGGAGACAGAGGGATTCTTGTCAAAACAAATAATGAACAAATTGAACCATTAAACATTGGAAAAATAATTCAAGAAATTTGTAAGAAAGAAAGTCCAGACATGATTATACTAGGAAAACAAGCAATAGATGATGATTGCAACCAAACCGGTCAAATTGTTGCAACACTTCTCGGATATCCTCAAGCAACGTTCGCTTCAGAAGTGAGGAAAAATGATGATAATACAATTGACGTTACCCGCGAAATTGACGGTGGTCTTGAGACAATAAGAGTTGGTATCCCTTGTGTGATAACTACTGATCTTCGTTTAAATGAGCCACGTTACGCTTCACTACCCAATATCATGAAAGCCAAACAAAAAAAAATAGAAATACTTGAAATCGAAAGTTTTGGTATAGATATTAATAACAGACTAGAGATACTTGAAGTGAGTGAACCACCAGAGAGAAAACCTGGAATAAAAGTTCAAGATGTCGAATCCTTAGTCAACAAACTTAAAAATGAGGCAAAAATATTATGACAATATTAGTAGTTATAGAGCACGATAACAATTCTGTTAAACAATCATCGCTGTCAACAATCAGCGCTGCAAAGCAACTTGGAGATGACATAGAGGCTATTATTCTTGGAAAAGATATGAATCTCGCTACAGATGAATTGAAAAAATGCGATCATTTAAAGAAAATCTATACAGTCGACAATAAAATGTTTGAAACTCCAATAGCAGAAAATTTGTCTAACGCAATTTCAAAATTTATTGAAGGAAAAAATTTTTCACATATCCTTTCACCATCCACCACTTTTGGTAAAAATATGTCACCTAAGCTCTCTGCATTATTGGATGTTCAACAAATTTCTGATATAACAAATATATTAAGTCCAGATACTTTTGAAAGACCTATTTATGCAGGTAACGCAATAGCAAAAGTTAAGTCTAAAGATAAAATCAAAGTAATCACTGTTAGACCAACCTGTTTCGAACCGTGTGAGAAAAATTCTAACCTTGACTCAGAAGAATTGGCTCTAGATATTGATACAAACGGAAATGTTAATTTTATAAAATATGATCAGTCCAAATCTGATCGACCAGAACTTACAAGTGCAAAAATTGTTATTTCTGGTGGAAGAGGAATGCAAAATGGAGACAACTTCAAGCTTTTAGAGGGAATAGCTGATAAGTTAGGCGCAGCAATGGGTGCTAGTAGAGCAGCTGTTGATGCAGGATTTGTTCCTAATGATTGGCAAGTAGGGCAAACTGGTAAGATAGTTGCTCCCGACTTATATATCGCAGTCGGGATTTCCGGAGCAATACAACACATAGCTGGAATTAAAGATTCAAAATTTATAGCATGCATTAATAAAGATGAAGAAGCACCAATATTCAATTTCTCTGATTACGGACTTGTAGGTGATCTTTTTGAGGTACTACCTCAACTTGAACAAAAACTATAAAAGACTCTTTAGATCTCTCAAAATATTTTTATCGAGCCAGTCGATATAACCTTCAACTCTTGAAAGTTCAAAAAGTTCGTCATTAATCAAAATTGTAGTTGGCATTCTTTTCACGTTAAGTTTTTTAGAAAGCTCCAGATTGTTGTCTATAAAAAGTAAAATATCTTCAAAATTATTTTTTTTTAAAAATTTAGGTATTGCTTTTGTTGGATTGGAATCAACTGATATAAAAATCACAATGATATCGTTTTTATATTTTTCTTCCAATTTTATCAGCTCAGGAATTTCTTTAATACAAGGGGGACACCAAGTAGCCCAGAAGTTCAGGAGATACAACTTTTTGTCAGAATTTTCTTTGAAAAAGTTTATTTTATTCCCTTCTAACGTTTTAAATTCAATATTACCAATTTTTTTTGATTGATTATGTAATAATAGTTGATTGTTCTCATATGAATGAGATAAATTCGAAATAGTTATAATTAAGAAAATTAAAAATCGCATAAAAACATAATAACATAGATGAAAAAAACAACAAATTTAGTTTGGGGTGGTAGGTTTAAAAAAGGATCATCCGACTTACTAAAAAAAATAAACAATTCAATACATTTTGATTACCAGCTGATTTTTGAAGATATTAAACTAAATAAATCATATGCAAAATCCTTACGTAAATCTAAACTTATAAGCCAAAATGAGTATAAAAAAATTGACAACGCTTTAAGTGAGATTTTGATTGATGTTCAAAGTGGAGTCTTTAAATTTTCTCAAGATTATGAAGATGTTCATATGAATGTAGAAATGGCACTTGGAAAGAAAATCGGAAGACTCGCAGGTAAGATTCATACAGGAAAGTCAAGAAATGATCAGGTTGCAACAGATTTCAAACTTTGGATTAAAGGAAAATTAAAAGAAATTATTTTAAAATTAAAAGTAATTCAAAAAACTATTATTAAAATTTCAGAAAAAAATATTGATGTTATTATGCCAGGGTTTACTCACTCACAAAATGCACAACCAATATCCTATGCTCACTATTTAATGTCTTTCTTTGAAATGTTCGAAAGAGATAAAAAAAGGGCTAAACAATTATCAGACAATATTAATGAGTGCCCTTTAGGTGCCGGAGCATTGGCTGGAACAAACTTTTGTGAAATTAATAGAGAATCATTAGCAAGAGATCTTGGTTTTGCTAAACCAACTGAAAATTCGCTTGATAGTGTTTCTGATCGAGATTTTGTTATTGAATTTTTGAGTATTCTGTCTATCTTAAGTATGCATTTCTCTAGACTTTCTGAGGATTTTATCATTTGGTCAAGTAGCGCTTACGAACTTATAAAATTTTCAGACAACCTGTGCACAGGTTCATCGATTATGCCCCAAAAGAAAAACCCAGATGCAGCAGAATTAGTTAGATCAAAATGTGGAAGAATTTATTCATCCTTGTTTAATTTATTGATAATCCAAAAAGGATTGCCAAGTGGTTACAGTAAAGATCTGCAGGAAGATAAAGAACCTGTTTTCGATGCTTACAAAACAATCATACTTCTTTTAGATATTGTTAATGAAATGTTAGCATCCATAAAAATTAACAAGAAAAAAATGTTTGACTTAGCTAACAAAGGCTTTACCACTGCAACAGATATTGCTGATTGGATAGTAAAAAATACAAAATTAACGTTTAGAGAAGCACACCAAATTACGGGAAAAATTGTATTGTTAGCTGAAAAAAAAAATAAGTTACTAAGTGAATTAAGTTTAGAGGAATTAAAATCTATTGAACCCAAAATCAATGACGACATTTTTAATTATTTATCAATTGAGAGTTCAATTTCAAAGAAAAAATCCTATGGGGGAACAGAACACACTCAAATTAAAAAAGCAATAAGAAGAGCCAAGAAAAAAATATAATCATTATGAGAACTTTTTATAAATTTTTTATGCCCATATTATTTCTGACATTGTTTTCATGTGGAAAGAAATCGAATCTAGATAGATATCCAGAAAGTGATTTTCCAAGAGAATACCCAGCTCAAAATGAATAGCGCTAAAGATTATAATAAATTTCTAAACTATAGATATAGTAAATTATTTTTTGAAGATATTTCTTTAGATAAATTGGCACATAAGTATAAAACTCCCTTGTATTGTTATTCTGTTTCTGAGATTGAATTAAATTATAAGTTGCTAAAAAATTCATTTAAAAGAATTAGCCCTCTTATTTGTTATGCAATGAAAGCTAATTATAATTCAGAAATAATACAAATTCTTTCAAAATTAGGATCTGGTATAGACGTCGTTTCAAAAGGTGAATTAGAGAAATCCATAGATAACGGAGTCGATCCAGATAAAATAGTTTTTTCAGGTGTAGGTAAAACATCTCATGAAATCGAATATGCACTTAAAAAAAAAATAAAGCAAATTAATGTAGAGAGTATCGAAGAACTAGATGAGATTGATTATATTTGTCAAAAACGTAAACTAAAAATAAAAATTTGTCTCAGAGTTAACCCAGATATCAATGCCAAAACACATGAAAAAATTTCAACAGGTAGATCAGAGGATAAATTTGGAATACCAGACGAGATGATCCTTGATGTATTTAAAAAATATCAAGATAATAAGTATATTAGTATTATTGGATTATCTGTTCATATTGGTTCGCAGATAGAATCTTTAGGCCCTTTTAAAAAAGCATTTAAAAAAATTCGTAATCAGATAAATTTTCTAAATCAAAATGGATTTAAAATATCTCTTGTAGACTTAGGTGGAGGGGTTGGAATACGATATAATAAAAATAATAAACTTATAAATCTAAACGATTACTCAAATCTAATTGAGGATCTTTTTTCAGACCTTGGTATTCAGATAATTATAGAACCAGGAAGGTCATTGGTTGGATCCTCTGGAATAATTCTATCTAAAGTTATAAGGATAAAAAAAGGTAAAAAGAAAAACTTCTTAATCATAGATGCTGGTATGAATAACTTAATTAGACCAGCTCTTTATGGAGCTTTTCATAACATATTGCCAGTTAATTTATCTGAAGAAAAAACTAACAACATTTATGATATTGTTGGCCCCATTTGTGAAACCGGTGATATTTTTGGAAAAAATATTAGGACTCAGAAATTCAAAAAAGATGATTTAGTTGTTATATGTTCCGCGGGAGCATACAGTTCATGTATGGCATCGGAATATAATTTAAGGGGAAAGGTTAACGAGTTGTTTCTAAAAAAAAAAAAAATTAAAGTTTCAAACAAATAATGGAAAACATTTTCTTCTTAGATCGTATTTCACTAATATCAAAAAAAAAATCATTAAACAATATTAGTCTAAAGATAGGACGAGGTAACTTTCTGATTATAAAAGGCTCAAATGCAACTGGAAAATCACTTCTTTTAAAATTGTTTTACTTGAAAGTTTTACCATCATCTGGAAACTTATATTTTAAAGGAAGAAAAATTTCAAATAATTCAAAAAAAGAGATAAACGAGTTTAGAAAAAAAATGGGTATCATACTTCAGAACGACTATTTAATCCCATTTTTCTCGGTTTTTCAAAATATTGAATTGGCAAGTCAAATCCAAAATTCTAAAAAAGATTTTATCAACAGAATGTCTGAAATTTCTGGTTGGCTTGAACTTAACGATATCAGAGACGAAAAAGTTACAAATCTCTCTAATAGTCAAAGGCAGAAGGTTGTGATAGCGAGAGCTTTGATAAACAATCCGAGTATTATAATCGCAGATCAACCTGAAACATACCTTGATTATGAATCCAAAAAAAAAATATTCTTTTTATTTGAATCATTGAGTAAGATTGGAACAACAATAATAATGGCATCAAATAACGTGCCGGAGATAAATATAAACTATAAACTTTTTGAATTGTAGAGGTTGGACATGATTCAAGTACAAGATCTTTTGAAAAAAACTTTACTTAAAGAAGAAGAAAAATTTTTTCATGGTTTATCCTTTGTGATAATAAGTTTAATCACAATTCATATTACAATTTATTTTAATTTTTATGTGTTTTCCAGTATTTGGTTAGAGTCGGAATCAAAAAAGACAACATTTATTATTAGTAATTATTCAAATGAAAAAAAAATACCTTTGGACATTACTGAAAATATTGAAGATTTTTTATCTAATGAAGATGAGTTAAATTTTAAAGTAATTCAAAACGATCTTATTAAAGAAAGTTTGGGGCTAACAAATTTTTCTGATATGTCAGGATTAAGATTGCCTTTTATATTTCAGATAGAGACTGCTAACAAAGAGCTTGTTGATAAAATTTATACAAAGATTATAAATCTCTCTGAAAATAGACTAACGGAGAAATATTCTCACCAAGATGAACTCTTTGAAATATCATCTTTAGTCAGTAGAATAAAACTAATAATTTTTATCATGTCCCTGGTGATAATAACATTATTTGCTTTTTTAGTAATGAATGTAGTCAAGGCAGCATTAGTAAGTAATTTCAAATTTTTAGAAATGTTACAGATAATGGGAGCAAGTAGTTTTCAATTAGCTAAAAATATCTCGCAAAGTGTGATTAGAAAGATTGTTCCTGGTGCAATTTTAAGCATAATTTTTGTATATTTCGTTAGTACTTTATTAATAAAGTTATTTGGAACAAATTTTGATTTCTTTAATACAACGTTTTTTTTTGAAATAAATATAAAGACACTTGTTACATTATTAATTCTTATTGTTTTATTTTTAGTTTTATTGTTCTTTTTTTTGATGTCATACTTATTTTATTTTTTTGAGAAAAGGTTTTTTGACAAATTTTAAAAAATTACTAGTTATTTTTTTATCATTAAACTTATTAGTATATGTTTGGTGGTTGATTCTCCTATTTAATATATTTCCAAAAAAAATCTATATAAAAGACGAGTTTCTAAAAAAAAATAATTCAGCTATTGTAGTGTTAACTGGAGGCAAAGGTAGAATAAATAGAGGTATAGAGCTGTTTAAAAACAATCATGGTGATTATTTATTTATTTCAGGTGTTTTTAAAGAATCAGAAATTGAAATTAGAGATGAAATTAACAATCAATTAGTAAATAAAAAATGCTGTGTGATATATGACAATAATGCAAAGAATACCAAGCAAAATGCAATGGAAGTTTCAAAATGGCTTGGTCAAAATCAAAATATAAAGAGAATTATTTTAGTCAGTTCGTATTATCATTTGCCAAGGAGTTATTTGATTTTCAACAAAATAATTTCTGATAGAGAAATATTTCTTACACCTGCAAACTATAAGATAGTATTCAGTGAAAACTTTATTTTTCATGCTAGAATTGTAACACTAGAGTATTTCAAAATAATTTATACATTTTTTTCATCATAATGATCATTTTTAGGAATATTTTATTTTATATTTGTTTTTATCTTGGAACAATTTTCTTCTTTTTAACCTTTTCTCCTGTCAAGTTTTTTAGCTATAAATTTGTAGTATATTTATCAAATTTATGGACAAGGTCGGTAATAAAATTGTCCAAAATTATCCTGGGTATTAATTACGCTATTTCAGGCTTAGAAAACATACCTAAAGAGAGATCATTCATCGTGGCAAGCAATCATCAATCTGCATGGGAAACATTCTTTTTTGGATCTTTATTTCCTGGATCTGTCTTTATCTTAAAAAAAGAATTAAATCGTATACCAATATTTAAATGGTATTTTGAAAAATTAGGATTTATCTTCGTTGAAAGAAACAAAAATTTCAAGTCTCTAAAAACAGTTCTTAGATCTGTAAGAAAATTAACTAAGAATCAGAATAAAATTTTTGTAATTTTCCCAGAGGGCACGAGATTATCACCTGGAACAACAGGAAGGATAAATGCCGGCTTCTTTGCAATTCATAAATTCTTAAAGATACCAATTCTTCCTGTAAAATTGAATTCTGGTGATTTTTGGATAAATAAAAGTTTCAAGAAAAAAAGTGGCACAATAAATGTTAAAATATTTCCTTTAATCAATAAAGTATCAAGCAAAGATAAAGTCATAAGAATTCTCGAGAAATCTTTTTATCAATAAATTTATTTCGGTTCCTTTTTTAAAATACTTTTTCTTATTTCTTTTGTTCGTTTAAGAAGATCAAATATTTTTTCTTCATTATTTCT
>MDTG01216284.1_pt1 | contig 17675 bp, 14 predicted proteins | sample 811421 | NCBI WGS metagenome assembly MDTG01 (sample SAMN05326645, study PRJNA326480) | marine metagenome | isolation source: seawater | place: Pacific Ocean: South East | collected 2011
TGAAAACCTAGTTACAGTAAAGAAAAAAATTATAAACAAAAAAGACTTTTTTAAGATTGAAACATTAACATTAGCACCTTATGATACTGATTTAATAAAAAAAAATCTCTTAACTGAAAAAGAGTTATTGTGGATAAATAATTATCATAAGGAAATGTTTAATAAAATATCGCCTTATTTAACTAAAAATGAAAAAAACTGGTTATTAAAAGAAATAAGAAAAATATGAAAAAGAAATTAAATTTTGCTATTTTATACGGATCAACAAGAAGAAGAAGATTAGGGATTAGACTTGTAAAATATTTACGAGATCAAATTTCAAAAAATAAGCACAGACCATATATTATAGATCCATTACAATACAAACTTCCTCTTTTAGATAGAAGATTTGAGGACTTTGACAAAAAAAAAATTCCAGTAGCTGTGAAAAGTATACAAAAAATTTTAGATAAAGCAGATGCATTTATTTTAGTCAGTGCAGAATATAATCATATGCCTCCCCCAGCATTAATAAATTTACTAAATTATTACTATAAAGAGTTTGATAGAAAACCATCTTGTATTTGCACTTACTCCGTGGGTGACTTTGCAGGAGTAAGGGTTCAAAGCCCCCTCAGATCATTAATGAGTCAATTAGGTAGTCCTCCTATAAAGTTTGGTATGTTCCAACCTAAACTATCCAAAAGTTTTGATGAACAAGGAGTCCCCAATGACACTAAAGATGCCGAAGATAGATTTAATACCTTTTTTAAAGAACTAATATGGTATGCAAATTTATTTAAAATGGCAAAAAAAACTTAATTTTTCATAAGCTTTTCTACAAAATCTAAATTTTTAATATCAATATTCATTTCTCTTGCCTTGTCTAATTTGCTACCTGGTTCTTTTCCCACAATTAAAAAATCAGTTTTCTTTGATATACTAGAAACCACCTTACCTCCAAGAGATCTTAATTTTATTTCAATATCACTTCTTGAAAAATTTTCAAAAGATCCAGTAATAACTATTTTACTATTTTTATAAGTTTCTTCATGTAATTTTTTATTATATTGTATATCAAGTAAATTTTTAAGGTTATTAACTAATTCAAGACATCTTTGATTCCTAAAATAACTATTTAAACTATCTATTATAATTTCTCCTATACCTTCACATTCTATAAAGTTTTTTTTCTTTACGCCTGAAAATGTATTAATAAAATCTTCTACATTTTTGAAATTATTACTTAGTGTAATTGCAAGTTCTTTTCCAACATGCCTAATACCTAAAGCATAAATAAATTTTTCAAAAGGTACTTTTGAACTTTTTTCAATAGCTTTAAATAAATTTTCAATACTTTTAGTTCCCCACCCAATATACTTATTTAAATCAATTAAATTTGAATCTTGTTTTTTCTTTAATAAAAAAATATCATCAATATCTTTAATAAAACCTTTTTGTTTAAAAAATCTGATCTGTCTCTCACCTAATCCATCAATATTTAGTGCTTGTCTGGAGACAAAATGAGAAATTCTTAATATAATTTGTTCTTCACAAAGGTCATAATTTAAGCATCGTAGAGCAACCTCATTATCTACATTCAATAATTTTTGATTGCAACTAGGACACCTTGATGGAAAAGTAATTTTAACTTTATTTTTATTTTTTATATTTTGTGATAATCCTATAATCTTTGGTATCACATCGCCCGCTCTTTGTAACTTAATTGTATCCCCTACACCTAAATTAAGCCTTTTTATTTCATCTTTATTGTGCAAAGTAGCTCGACTTATTTTAACACCCCCTACAACAACTTCTTGCAATATAGCAACTGGAGTAATCGAACCCGTTCGACCAACTTGAAACTTAACATCAACAATCTTTGTGTTTACTTCTTCAGCAGGAAATTTATGAGCTAGAGCCCACTTAGGAAACCTAGAAGTAAAACCCATTATTTCTTGCTGCTTATAAGCGTTAACCTTATAAACTATACCATCAATATCATATTCTAAATCATTTCTGATATTATTAATATAATCATAAAAGCTAATCATTTCTTTTACATTCGAACACAATGCCGTTGGTTTATTAAGAGCAAAGTTATGATTTAATAAAATATTTCTAGTATCTTGCATTGTTTCACCAAAATATTTATTTTCACTTATTATGGTATAACCAAAAAAACTTAGCTTTCTTTGCTTGGTAATTTCAGGATTTAATTGTCGAATTGATCCAGATGCAGCATTTCTTGCAGTTGAAAAAGTTTGTAAATTATTTTTATCTCTCTCTTTATTTAATTTAATAAATGCATTTTTTGGCATAAAAATCTCACCTCTTATTTCTAAGTTTTCTGGAAAGTCGATAGGTAATTTTTTTTTAACATCGTTCACAAATATAATATTTTTACTAATATCTTCTCCTTGTAATCCATCACCTCTAGTTAAAGCTCTTACTAATTTGTGTTCCTTATATATTAAAGATGCTGATAATCCGTCGACTTTAGTTTCGGCTAATATTTCAAATTTTTTAAATATTTTTTTACATTTGTTAAAAAAATCCTGTACTTCCTCTTCTTTATAACCATTGTTTAAAGATAACATCGGAGAATTATGTTTAATGGCTTTTAAATCATTATTAATATTATTACCTACTCTTTTTGAAGGTGAGTTAGACTGAATTAAATGAGGATACTTACCTTCCAATTCTTCTAATTTTTTTCTAAGTAAATCATATTCATAATCAGTTATTTCTTGAATACTTTTATTATAATATAATTGATCATGATAATTTATTTTATTTACCAAACTCTTAATTTTATTTTCTAACTCTTTATCTAGTTTATTATAATTATTCATAATTAGTTATGTATTAATTTTTTCGAAAGAAGTCTTGCCTCTTCTGTTATTTTATTACCTGAAATCATTGTAGCAACTTCTTCAACTCTATCTTCATAAGAAAGTTCTTTTACCCCAGTAACAGTGATGTTATTTTTAGAAAATTTAAAAGTTTTAAAATGCTGTTTGCCTCTAGCTGCTACTTGAGGCAAATGAGTAACAACAAGTACTTGCTGAGTATTTGATAAATTTAATAATCTAATTGCAATTGCTTCTGCAACAGCACCACTCACACCAGAGTCGACTTCATCAAAAACTAAAGTCTTTTTATTCAAACTATTAGCTATAACTAAATTAATAGCTAACATTAGTCTTGATAGCTCGCCACCAGATGAAATTTTATGTATTTCTCCTTTAGATGCACCTTTGTTCATACTAACTATAAATTTAATATTATCTAACCCGTTCTCATTTTCTTTATTTTCAGCTTTTTCAATTACTTCTACCTCAAATTTAGCATCTTCAAGTTTAAGAGGAACTAACTCTTTATTTATTAGACTTTCTAAATGAACAGCAAATTTTTTTCTGTGACTACTAAGAATTTTTGCACTTTTGTAATAATTTTGTTTGGCTTGAAAAACTTTATTTTTAACTTTTTCATAGCTTTCCGTACTATTATTTAAAATTTCTAATTCTTCTTTTAATTCTTTTAGCTTGGTGTTTATGTTTTCTGGTTCTACTTTGAACCTTCTAGCCAAATTGTTAATATCAAATAGCCTTTGTTCTATTTTATCTAATTCTCTTTGATCAAAATTGAAGTTGTTTCTAATTTTTGAAATATTTAATAATATATCTTTGCCTTCAATTAAAATTGTATTAATTGACTTTTGTAATGCATCAACCTCCTCTATTTTGTTATCTTTAGAAAAAGCTTTTTCTAAACCTAAGCTATTTCTTGAAATGTTTGATAAAAAACTTGCTTCCTCGCCTTCAAGTAAATTATTAATGTTATTTATAGCAGTAAAAATTTTTTCATATTGTGACATTAAATTTCTTTTTTTAATTAACTCTTTGTACTCATTTTCCCCAACGCTTAAATTTTCTATTAAATTCAAGCTATTTTTAATTTCTTCTAATTGATTTGTTTTATTACTTTCTATGCTATCTAATTCATATAATATTTTATTAAGTTTTTTATAATTATTGTAGTTATTAACTACTTCTAAAAGCTTTTCACTACTTTTACTGTATCTATCTAAAATTTTTATGTGGTTAGAAGAGTCTAGTAATCCAATTTTTTCATTTTGACCATGTATTTCAACTAAAATTAACCCTAATTCTTTAAGAAAGTTAACCGTCACTAAATTATCATTAACAAAAGCTTTACTAGTTCCATCTTTAGCAAGTACTCTTCTTAAGATTAACTCACCCTCACTATTCAAACCATGTTTGATTATTTTTTGATAAGCTAAGTGATCCTTACTAATTTGAAACTCTGCTATTACAGAGCCCTCATTTACGCCTTTTCTTATTAATGAAAAATCTGCTCTCATACCTATTGCTAAACCTAAAGAAGATAAAATGATTGATTTTCCTGCACCTGTTTCTCCAGAAAAAACTGAAAAACCTGAGTTATAGTTAAGCTTAAGGTCATCAATTAATACTATGTTTTTTATAGTTAAAGACTTTAGCATAGATAATAGAAGTTTTAAAAAACCTTTTTCTTTTTTAATAGATTATAACTTAATTTATACCACGTACTATCAGGAAAGTTATATCCTAAAACTCTGGCATTTACCAAAGCCTCCTCTTCAACTCCTAAAATTAAATATATCTCAACTAATCTATGCAATGCTTCAGGCGTATAATTTGTAGTTTGATAATTATTAACTACGTATTTCAATCTTTTTAACGCAGAAATATATTTTTTTAAACTTAAATAAGTCATAGCTATATCAATTTCTTTAGCTGCTAATTTATTTTCTAAATAAACAACTTTAAAATAAGCATCTTTAGCATAATTAGATTTAGGGTATCTATCTAAAATTAACTTAAATACTTCTAATGCATTAGTGACAGCTGTTTGATCTCTAGTAATTTCTATAATTTGATCAAAATAATTTATACCTAACAAGTACTGAGCATATGGAGCAAAATTAGAAGCTGGGTATAAATTTAAAAATCTATTTAAATTAGCTTCAGTCTTTACATAGTTTCTATTTTTATAACTAGAGTATGCAGACATTATTATTGCTTTTTTTGCCCATTCTGAATAAGGATGCTGCCTTTCAACTTCTTCAAATTCCAGTGAAGCTTTTTTAAAATCATTATTTAGTAAATTTTTGATTGCAGTACTATATATTTGATACAAGCTTCGTTCTGAATATTCAATTTCATCTTTTTTATTACTCGCACAAGAGAATAAAAATATTAGCATAAAACAATATAAACTAAGTTTTAAAATATATCTGATATGTAAAAAATTTGATAACATGCTTTTATAAATATAATATAATTAAAAATTAAATATATATAAATGCAAAAAAAAAATATTATTTCCAATTTTTTATCTTTAGCTAATTACATTGCTGACACTATAGCTTTTGAAATTTTAAAAAACTATAAATGTAAAAGCTTTAAGCTATTAAAAAAAAATGCTAAAAATCAGATTGTAACAGACTTAGATTGTAAAATTGAAAAAATAGCCAGAAAATTGATAACATCAGCCTACCCTGATCATAACATAGTAGGAGAAGAACTAAAAAATATTAATAAAAAATCAGATTTTACATGGATTATTGATCCTATTGATGGCACTAAAGCCTTTGTAAGTGGTATTCCTGTTTTTACTTTTCTATTATCTGTTAAGTATAAAAGAAATTATGTATTAGGTTTAGTCGATCAACCAATTTTAAAAGAGAGGTATTGGAACTTTGCTGGAAAAACCTATCTAAATAATAAACAAATAAAAGTTAGCAAATATAAAAATTTATCAAATGCTATTATAGCTATTACTGACCCTTTAATGTTTAATAATTATGATTTATTAAACCAAATAGTATTCAAAAAATTAAATTTTATAAGGTGGGGCACTGATGCAATTGGCTATATGAGATGTGCCGAAGGTATTATTGACGGTGTAATTGAAAGAGATATAAAAGTATGGGATATAGCAGCAATTATTCCTATTATAGAAACTGCAGGTGGTATTATTACAACATGGGATAACAAAAGCCCTGGTACAAATGATACTATATTAGCTTGTAATAGCAAAAAACTGCATAAAATATTAGTAAATACTTTGCAAAAATATATATAAATACTATCTTAATAGTATGCATCTAGAGGAAATGAAATATGATTTAATCATCGTAGGAGCTGGTCCTGCTGGCTTATCTGCAGCAATAAAGTTAAAACAATTAGATAAAGAAAATAATACTAATCACTCAGTTTGTATTATTGAAAAAGGATCTGAAGTTGGAGCACATATATTATCTGGGGCAATATTAGATCCCGTAGCACTTAATGAATTAATCCCTAATTGGAAAAATTTAGATATACCTGTATCTACCCAAGTAAAGTCTGAAAAATTTTCATTTTTAACTTCAAAAAATATATTTAATATACCAAATTTATTGTTACCAAGTGATACTAAAAATAAAGGTAATTATATTATAAGTTTAGGTAATTTATGTAAATGGTTGGCAAACTATGCAGAAAACCTTGGTGTTGACATCTTTCCTGGTTTTACTGCTAAAGAAATTTTATATGATAATGATGGAAAAGTTAAAGGAGTTATAACAGGAGAAAAAGGAGTAGATAAAGAGGGAAAAAAACTTGATTTATATGAACCTGCTATAGCTCTAATCGGAAAGCAAACTATTTTTGCAGAAGGCTGTAGAGGGCATTTAGGAAAAAAATTAATAAATAAATTTGGTTTATATAAAGATAATCAATTTCAAACATATGCATTAGGTTTGAAAGAGTTATGGGAAATAAATAATAATTCTATGGATAAGGGTGATATTTTTCACTCCATTGGCTGGCCTTTATATAACAATGCTTATGGGGGCTCATTTATATACAAATTATCAGAAAACCTTTTGTCTGTAGGTTTTGTTGTTGGACTAGACTATAAAAATCCTTATTTAAATCCATACGAAGAGTTTCAAAAATTTAAAACACATAAAAATATAAAATCTGTACTTAATAAAGGAAAAAGGATCTCCTATGGAGCGAGAGCTTTGAATGAAGGAGGGTTTCAATCGTTACCTAAATTCTCTTTTCCTGGTGGTCTTATAATTGGTTGCGATGCAGGCACTCTTAATGTTCTCAAAATAAAAGGTACTCATAATGCAATGAAATCTGGTATTATAGCTGCTGAGACTTTTCATGATGATTCTATTAAAAATAAAAATTCTTTAGAACTTTCTGATTTTAATATAAGACTGAAAAAAAGTTTTATTTATAAAGAACTTTATAAGTCAAGAAATGTAAGGCCTGGATTTAATAAAGGCTTATTTTTAGGGACATTAAATACTTTTATTGATCAGAAAGTATTAAGAGGAAGGGCTCCATGGACTTTCTCTCATCACAAAAAAGATAATAGTTCTTTAACAAATGCTAAAAGAGCTTCAAAAATTGAATATTCTTCTAAAAAAGATAATATTTTTAGTTTTGATAGATTAACTAATGTTTCTTATTCTGGCACTAACCATAAAGAAAACCAGCCTAATCATTTGAAACTTTTACAAAACAATATACCTATCGAACACAATTATAAAAATTATTTATCTCCAGAAACTAAATACTGCCCAGCAGGTGTATATGAAATCGTAGATATTGAAGACAAAGGTCCTTGCTTGCAAATCAATTTTCAAAACTGTCTCCATTGTAAAACATGTGATATTAAGGATCCACTCCAAAATATTAATTGGACTCCTCCAGAGGGCGGAGATGGTCCTAGATATTCTAATATGTAATTATTTTTTAAATGTTGTTTGTAATAAGATTTGGTCCAACCTTTGAGATTAGCCTATGCTGTCTTTCGTCTATTAATTTATAGTTATCATAGCTTGAAAATAATTTTTCTAATATAGACTTGTTAATTTCATGCCCCGGACAAACTGCATCTATTGCACCCAGTAAATTATAATTACCTAATGCTAAATCACCAATCAAATCTAAAACTTTGTGTTTTACAAATTCATTTGAGTCTCTAAGACCTTTTTCATTTAAAATTTTATTATTCTTAATCACTATCGCATTATTAAGACTGCCTCCCTTAGCTAACCCATTATTCTTCATATTCTCAATATCCTTAAAAAAACAAAAAGTTCTAGCATTACAGACGTCTTTATATACTTCTGTTAATGGTTTTTTAAATTCTATACATTGTTGTCCGATAGGTTGGGGAAACTTAATTAAACATTTTAATTTAAATTCATTTGAAGGACTAAAAGTGATTTTACTTCCATTATTATTTTTAACAAATATTTCCTTTTTTATAACAATAAATTTTTTAAGACTATGCTCTATATTCTGTATCCCTGCACTTTTAATAATATTATCAAATTCTAAAGCTGAACCGTCTAATGCTGGAATCTCAGGTGAATTACATTCAATAAAAATATTATCAATATCGTTTCCTTTAATAGCTGCCAACAAGTGTTCTACTGTAAATATTTTTGCATCACTATTATAACTTTTTAAAGTGGTACATAGGTTACTATTAGAAATATATTTAAAATCAGCAGGTATAATATTATCTTCTGATATATCTACCCTTTTAAATACAATTCCTGAATTTTCATATCCTGGTGTTAGCTTGACGCGACAATTTGTTCCAGAATGCAATCCCTTTCCCTCAAATACTACTTCTTTAGCTATTGTTTTCTGCATTAATGTACTCATACTTCACATAGACTAATTCAGAAAAAAATTTAATCTATTAATTTTTTGTTACAATTATTACAACTTTATCAAACTAATCCCTATTTCTCTTTAAAAATGACGGAATGTTACTGTAATTATTATCTTGAACAGTATTATTATGATTATCAATAGAATTTAAATTATTATCTTCATTTTTATCAAGCCCCATAAAAGAAGGTTCTACTCTTTCTTTAGCAGTAAAGTTAGTATTTGTTGTATCTTGTATTTCTTCTTTTTTTATAAACTTATTTTCTAAAGATTTATGAGCTACCTCACTTACCATTGAAATTGCTTTTGAACCAACATTCATTGCTTTTTCTTTAACATTAGAGGATAACCTAGAAATTAGGCTACTATTCTCATCATTATTGTTATTACTATTAACATTAGCATTCAATAAATCAGCTTCTTTAAATGGATTAGTTGCTGATATTGTATCCTGATTAGGAGTAACTTCTTTCTTGGGTATAAAAAAATCATTATCTACTTTATCTTCATTTGAAAATTCAGCATCATTACTTTCTTTCAATAAAGCGTCATTAATTTCTTTTGATAAAAAATCTTCTAAGTCTGCCTGCTTAGTTTTAGATTGATTGAGCTCATTACTTTTTAGTTTGTTACTTTCAGAGTTAGAAACTAATCTAGGCTTAATAAATTTATTCTCGTTATTTTCTGTATCCTCATCTTGAATTGAAGCTTGTGCTGAGATACCTGATGCTAATAAAGAGACCCTAATTTTACCATCTTCAATTTTTTCTATAGTATTACCTACAATAAGGTTAACATCCTCCTTACATTGCTTTTTTATATGTGCAGCTATTTCATCTATTTCATAAAGCTTTACATCCTCTCCTCCAGAAATATTTATTATTACTCCTTTTGCATTTGAAATTGAAGTATCATCTAATAAAGGATTAGAAATAGCTAATTCTGCAGCTTTAATAGCTCTATCTTCACCATCCGCCTCACCTGTCCCCATCATTGCTTTCCCCATTTCCAACATAACAGTTTGTATGTCAGCAAAGTCTAGATTAATTCTTCCTTGTTTTACAATTAGGTCTGTTACACCTTTTACGCCATTATATAATACCTCGTCAGCCATTTTAAATGCCTCAGTAAATGTAGTATCTTTATTTGCTATTCTAAATAAGTTTTGATTTGGGATTATTATTAAAGTATCTACTGAGTCAGTTAAATCCTTAATACCTTGTTCTGCTATTTTAGTTCTTCTTATACCCTCATATTCAAATGGTTTCGTTACTACTCCAACAGTAAGTATACCCCTTTCCCTTGCTGCTTCAGCAATAACAGGAGCAGCGCCAGTTCCAGTTCCGCCTCCCATTCCAGCAGTTACAAATAACATGTGTGTGCCTTCTAATTGATCTAAAACATTTGACAAAGATTCATCAGCAGCTTGTCTTCCTATTTCTGGTTTTGCACCAGCTCCAAGGCCTTTTGTTAACTTTGCTCCTAACTGTACTTTTCTATCAGTTAAGGAATTAGCTAATGATTGAGCATCTGTATTAGCAACTAAAAACTCGACTCCTTCCAAATGAGCTTCAATCATATTATTTACTGCATTACAACCTGCTCCTCCTACTCCAATAACTGTTATCCTGGGCTTCAACTGTTCATTAGTAGGTTCTATTAAATTTATAGTCATATATTACTCCTTTTAAGTTAAAAAAAATTATCTCCTACCCACTGCTTTAAAAAAGAAAGACTTTTTCTCTTTTCTAAATTTCTTTTGTTTTCTCTAAAAATATTATTATTTTTATTGCTAATATTGATTTCATTTTGCACCAAACCAGCAACTACTGAATGAGATGTATCTAGAAATTCATTATTATTAAATTTAATATTTTTAGGAGTGCCTATTCTTGAATTATAATTATAAATATTATTTGCCATAATAGTTAAACCATCAACTTGTGAGGCTCCTCCAGTAAAAACTAAAACCTTTCCTATAAGATTTTTTTTACCTGAATTTTGAATTGAATTGTAAATCCATTTTAATATTTCTTCATAAAAAGGCTGTACCAATCCATATAAATTTCTTCTAGAAATTTGAATATAATTATTTTCATTTTCAAAATTAATTGATGGAACCTCAAATGCTATATCCTCTTCTTGACTAGCATCTATTACAGAAGAGTATAACACTTTTAATTTTTCTGCTTCTTCAAATGTGATGCTTAACTTTCTAGCGACTGCTTCGGTTATATTACTTCCACCAAAAGCTAAAACATCTGAATAAATAAAATTATTATTCTTAAACATTCCTATTGAGGTTGTTCTTGCACCAATATCAACTAGTATTGCGCCTAACTCTAATTCATTTTCATTTAATACTGAGTATCCTGCTGCATAATTTGAAAATACAGTTCTATGAATATCTACATTACATGTAGTTATTGACTGGGCATAATTTTTGTATTGATTAATTCCTAAGTAAGTTATTAAGAAATCAATTTCTAATTTATTACCATACATATTTATAGGGTTTATAATACCATTAGAAGAATCAATTATATAATCAGTAGGCGATATATTAATAACCTTTTTATCAACTAAATAACTGTCTTCTAAGGTATTTTTCATTGAAATTTTGATGTCATAAGCTGATATCCTATCATCTTTTATTTTAGTATCTGACCGAATAATTTTTGTAAAACATTTATGAGATGATATTGATACAGATAATTCAGTTATTCTTTCACCAGATTGTTTCTCACAATCTCTTATTGCCTTGGTGATACTATCAGCTGCTAAATTAAAATCTGTTATGATACCAGAATTAATTCCTTTAGATGCAATAGTACTTAAACCTATTACTTTTGTAATGTCATTATTATCAGTTATAGTTTGCAAACAATTTAGTTTACTAGAACCTATATCCATAACTGCCAATAATTTTTTTCTATTATTCATATATCATTCTCTTTTAAATCACTAACTTTCTTTAGTTCAATAATCATTCTGTCAGAAGCTCTTAAATCTATTTTTTTTAGTCTTTTATGCAAAAAACCATATTTTTTTTCTAATTCCACAATCTTGTGAAAGGCTTTACTTGGATTATCTTCTGGAAGTTCAATAATAATATTTGCAGAATGTTTAAGTGACCATCTTCTGCTAGAAATCAAAGTAGCTTCTTTAATTTCTTCTGATAGAGATGTACTTACTGAAAAAATATTCAATAAATTGAAAATTTTATTTTCAACTCCTCGGCCACTTAAAATAAGCAAATTTTTATAATCATTAGATACAATTTCTATATCTTGTATTTTTTTTCCTTCTACATTTAATAAACTAATTTTTTCACTATCCTTTAAAAGAAAAATTGGCTTTTCCTCTCTTATCATTATTAACAAATTTGAAGGTAAACTATATTTTAATTTTACTGACTTAATCCAATTATTTTTTTCTAATTCTACTTTACTTTTTTTAAGATCTACACAGAATAAATTATCACAGCCTTTAAAAACTACTTTATTTATTATATGTTCTTTTGAAACAGTATTATTTCCAGATATGTGAATATTATCTAATTTAAACCCTAAATCCTTAATAAATTTATTAACTATACTAAACTGAAAAAAAACTGAAGGATAAAGTAAGATTGAAATAGAAAAAACCAAAAATGAAAAAATTAAAAATTTCTTTAAATTTCTTCTTAAAATTAAAAAAATAACTTTCATCTATTTAACCCCGCATCATTAACTACCCAATCTATTAAATCAGGAAATTCTATACCTGAATTTTTTGCTATTTTAGGAAAAAGTGAATTTTCTGTCAGTCCAGGTTGAGTATTAATTTCTAGCAAATAAACTTTATGTTTTTTAGAATTAATATTAATTCTAAAATCTACACGAGCAATTCCTTTACAGTTAATTAAACTATATGCCTTTTCAGAATATAAATTAATTTGTTCTAGTAAACTCTTATCTAAATGATTAGGAACAGTGTATTTAGTTTTATTGTTTTTATATTTATATTCATAATCGTAAATATCTTTTTCTGTATGAACCTCAATCATCCCTATAGCTTTACCATCTATTATCCCAACAGTTAAATCAAATCCCGGTATATATTCCTCTACTAAATAGTCTGAATAATTTTCATTTAATATTTCTCTTATATCGGTATCTTCTTTTATGAGCTTTATTCCTACACTAGAACCTTCACTGATAGGCTTTAAAATATAAGGTCTATCAAAATTTTCTTTAATTTTAATTTCATTGTTATTAAAAATATTACCATTTGGAACCATAATATTATTGTTAAAAAATATACTTTTGGATAAAAATTTATTCATACCTATAGCAGAAGCACTTACTCCAGAATGAGTATATGGAATTTTAAAATATTCAAACAATCCTTGAATTTTACCATCTTCTCCCCAGGATCCATGTAAAGAGTTAAAAATTAAATCTATATCTTCTTTATTATTATTTAAAAAGCTTATTAGACTATCTTGCGGCTCTATAGATTGTGTAGTGTATCCTTTAATCTTTAATGCTTTTTCTACATTAATTGCTGTTTTTCTTGATACTTCTGCCTCAGCAAACTCACCTCCTTTTACTATTAAAACATTCTTAATCATTTAACAAATACCTCTTCTTCCAATAATTTTAATTTCCCATACTAATTTAATACCAAATTTTTCATAAACTTTTTCTGCAATCTTTTCTCCTAATTTTTCAATATCATTACTTGTTGCATTACCTTTATTAATTATAAAATTTGAATGCATTTTTGATAATTCAGCTCTACCTAGCTGATAATTTTTACAACCACTATCCTGAATAAGTTTCCATGCCTTAAAATTTTTTGGGTTTTTAAATGTTGATCCACTAGTTTTTTCTTGTATTGGTTGAGTTAATTGCCTTTGCGAAGAAAAACTTTTAATTTTATTCAAATTTTCTTTTATATTTTCATTTTTAAGATAATTAAAAGTTCCTTCCAAAAAAATATATTCATTAGGGAAGTTTGTACGCCTATAATTCATTGAGTAATCTGATGATAAAACTTCTTTTATTTCACCACTTTTACTATCTAAAATTTTTATTTTCATTAGATAATCTGATGTTTCAAAACCATATGCACCTGCATTCATTTTTATAGCTCCCCCAATAGAACCAGGTATGCCTGAAAAAAACTCTAAACCTGATGCATTATTCTTAGCTAAAAACCTTGCCATTTTTATACAATTAGTTGCTGCTCCAACTTTAAACTCATTATTATTAATAATTTTCACATAATCAAAATTTTTACTTAATTTTATAACAGCCCCATCAAATCCTAAATCTCTAAATAAAGTATTAGAACCCGCTCCTAAAATAAAGAAAGGTGTATTTTTATTTAAATTTTTCAAAAATATTTTTAAATCATCCGTATCTTTAGGCATAAAAAATATATCTGCCTTACCTCCTGTTTTTAACCAAGTGTAAGAGGCTAATCCAAAATTAAAAATAATCTTACCTTGAAAAGATATATCTTTTATTTTCTTGTATTTACTGTTTTTATCTATCATCATATCTACGAAAAGTTTTCCTTAACAAATAATTTAGCTTGAGATGAAATATCTCCTGCTCCAAGAAATACGGTTATGTCGCCTTTTTTTAAATTTTTTTCTATTAAATTTTTCAATTCTTCTTTTTCAAAAGCTCTAACATCTTTATGACCCGCAGCTATTAGAGCGTTAATTAAACTATGATTTGTTAAATCATAATGATTTAACTCCCCTGCAGAATAAATTTCTGTGATAAAAACTGTATCAGCGTCATTAAATGCAGATGTGAAATCTTCAAATAATAATTTTAACCTAGAAAACCTATGGGGTTGGACTATTGCAACTACTTTATCTTTAGTAATTTCTCTAGCAGCGGATAGTGTAGCTTTAATTTCTATTGGATGATGGCCGTAGTCATCAAAAATTTTAATACCCCTATAATTCTTTATTAAGGAAAATCTTCTATTTACTCCTTCAAAACCAAATAGAGCTAATTTAATATTCTCTAAATCAATACCCAGTTCTACTGACATTGAACAAACTGCTAAAATATTTTGAACGTTATGAATTCCAGGAATATTTGAAACCATATTATCAACTTTTTTAGCAGAAGCATCTTTCTTTGGACTAATTTCTAAAGTAAAAAAAGTTTTTGAGTCCTTAAATACAATATTTTTTGCTCTAAAATCAGCTTGAGGGCTTAATCCATAGGTAACTATTTTTTTATCATCAATTTCTGAAATAATACTTTGTATTGTAGGGTTATCTATACAAATAATTGCTGCTCCATAAAAAGGAATATTATTTATAAATTTTTTGAATGCATTTTTTAATTCCTTAAAACTTTTATAATAATCAATATGCTCAGCATCAATATTTGTAACAATGACATAAGTAGCTGGAAGTTTTAAAAAGCTTCCATCTGACTCATCAGCTTCGACTACCATCCAATCACTGTGTCCTAATTTAGCGTTACTATTATAGGAGTTTATAATTCCTCCATTAATTACTGTTGGGTCAAAATTTGCTTTTTCTAGAATAGTGGCCATTAATGATGTAGTAGTAGTTTTGCCGTGTGTACCTGCTACTGCGATTGTATTTTTAAATCTCATTAATTCTGCTAACATTTCTGCTCTTTTTACAACTGGAATTCTCTTTTTTCTTGCTTCTACAAGCTCCACATTATCATTCTCTATTGCTGATGATATTACTACTATTGCAGCGCTATTAAGATTATCCTCAGAATGTCCTATATTAATTTGAACACCTAACTTTCTAAGTCTGGTTATGTTAAGATTCTCAGAAATATCACTTCCTGATACTTTAAACCCAAGATTAACTAATACCTCAGCTATTCCACTCATCCCAATGCCACCAATGCCAATAAAAAAAATTTTACCTATTTTAGTATCAAACATTTTTAGCCTCTAAACTTAAAATAATTTCTTTAAACCTTTCAGCTGCAAATGGTTTTCCCAAACTTTTATTATTGAATGAAAATTTCTTTAATAAATCTGGTTGATTAAGTATTTGAATAAGTGATTTCAAAAATATACCACTATCTATATCTTCTTCTTTAAATAGCCATGCTGCATTATTTTTTTTCAAGACTAAAGCATTCTCATACTGATGATTACCAACTGACTTTTTTATAGGAAAATATATAGCTGGAATACCTGCTATTAGATTTTCATGAATAGTAGAAGAGCCTGCTCTTGATATTACTAAACTAGCTTTGCCAATATAATTATTTATATCTTTAAAAAAACTTACGACATATGATTTTATATTATTTTTTTTGTATATTTTTTTTACTATTAATAAATGTTCATTTCTAACCTGATGAAAAATAATTATTTTATTTCTTAAATATATTGGCAGATTTACTATAGCTTTAGACAAGTTAGTAGATAAAAGATTTGAGCCTTGGCTTCCTCCTAAAATCAATAAATTTAATAATCCTTTATTTCTTTGGGGGGCATACTTATTTTTATGCAATTTTAAAATTTCATTTCTTATTGGCATGCCTACTTGAATAGTGTCAGGAAAGAATTGTTTTAAGTTATAAGCAGACGTTCTAACTTTTATATATTTCCAAAAGATTTTATTAGCTTTACCCATCACTGCATTTCCTTCATGTAAAATTACATTTTTCTTCATTAATAAAGCAGCTAAAACAAACGGAACCTGAACATAAGATCCAAACCCTATAACAATTTTTATTTTATTTTTTTTTATAAAATAAATTGCTCTAAAAATTTCATATATCAAAAATACTAAAGAAACTACTTTTTTAAAAAATACTTTTCCCTCATAACCTACTGCGTTGATCAAAAAAGGGTTTATTTTTGAAACTTCCTCAAATCTCAAACCTCTGCGATCAGTTGCAAAATATAATTTATTATCTTCATTATTAAATAGATTATAGACAGATAGAGCTGGAAAAATATGACCTCCTGTTCCTCCAGCTACAAACAATATATTACAATGCAACTTAATGCTCATAAATTAGACCTTTTTCTTTAAATTTTTTCTTAGTTAGAGAAAGAACCATACCCATTACTATACCCATAGAAATTATTGATGATCCACCATAAGATAGAAAAGGGAAAGTTACCCCAGTTGTAGGTATTAACTTCATAGACACAGCCATATTAATAAAGGCTTGTAGAATAAACAATATTAGTAATCCGACACAGCTAGTAATTTTAAATTTATTTCGACTATTATTGATATTTATGATTCCTCTAAAAAATATTACTAATAAAATACTTACTAAAAAAATACATACTAAAGCACCATATTCTTCTGCTATTACAGGAAAAATAAAATCAGTATGAGAGTCAGGAATATTATTTTTAATTGTACCTTCCCCTGGACCTTTGCCTAAAAAACCACCTGACTGATATGCTTCAAGGGATTTCTCAACTTGAAAATGAGTAGTATTAGAACTTAAAAAGCTATCAACTCTGTATTTAACGTGAGCTAAATTAAAATAGGCAAGAAAAATAATAAAAAAAGTACTAAAACAAATAAATATTAACAATCTAAAGTTAATTTCCACAGTAATATATTGGAACATAAATACTAAAAATAATATTACAAACATACTAAAATTAGGTTGAGCAAGAATTAGTGAACTAATAAAAAGTAAAAGTAAAAACGCTATATTTTTACCTTTAATTCTATAACCAAATAAGAAAATACTATTTTTTAAATTTAATAAAACTGAAAATATAATTATTATAAATGGTTTCAAAAATTCTGATGGTTGGATTGAATATCCTGCCAGGTTTAACCACCTTGTAGCACCATTATTCTCCTTACTAATTAAAAGTAAAGTAGTTATTAAAAAAATACTTATTACCAGACCAATGTAAGATATGTTTATTATTCCTTTAACAGAAAGAAAAGAA
>MDTG01281183.1_pt1 | contig 17674 bp, 15 predicted proteins | sample 811421 | NCBI WGS metagenome assembly MDTG01 (sample SAMN05326645, study PRJNA326480) | marine metagenome | isolation source: seawater | place: Pacific Ocean: South East | collected 2011
AAAATAAATTTTTTGAATAAACTTAATAAAATAAATTTTTTTGATGCAATTTTTATAGCAACTCCACATAAAAAAATTATAAAAATTGGAGGTAAAAAAATAAAATCTTTTTGTAAGCAAAAATCATTTATATTTGATTTAAAATCTTCAATAAATAAAAGATTTATTGATGACAGTCTTTATTAAAATTGTAATTTACTAAATATGTGTGGAATTGCTGGGTATTTTGGCCCTCAAAATATAAAAAACGAAAATATTTCGCAAGTTTTGAAAGTTTTGACTCACAGAGGTCCAGACGGTCAAGGAGTCTATAAAAAAGAATTTAAAAAAAAAAAACTTGTTTTTGCCCATACTAGATTAAAAATATTAGATTTAAATAATAGATCAAACCAACCTTTTGAATTCGCTGATAGCACATTAATTTTTAATGGAGAAATTTATAACTATTTAGAAATAAAAAAAAGCCTCCAAAATCTTGGACATAAGTTTAAAACAAAAAGTGATACTGAAGTTCTTATTCATTCATTAAAAGAATGGGGAATAGAAAAAACACTTAAAATTATTGAAGGAATGTGGTCCTTTGCGTGGTTTGATGAGAAAGATAAGAAATTATATTTAGCTCGTGATAGATTTGGAGAAAAACCACTTTTCATTTCGAGTGAGAATGGAGGGATTTATTTTTCTTCAGAAATTAAAGGGATAGCAGCTTTAAAAGGTCAAAAATTTGAAAAAAACTTTGAACAAATAAACAGATATTTAAATCTTGGTTTCAGGTCATTACATAAAACGAATGAAACTTTTTTTAAAAATGTATATGAATTTCCAAAAAGTAATTTTGCAATTTATAGTTCTGATGGAAGTATCAAAAAAAAAAATTATTGGAAATTCAAATATAAAAAAAATAATTATTCACTAGAAGAAAATTCAGAAAATGTAAAAAAATTACTTATTAATTCTTTAAAAATATGTACGAGATCTGATGTGCCTTTAGCTTTTTGTTTAAGTAGTGGAATTGACTCAAATTTTTTAATTCATGCTGCAAAGAAAATTCTAAATTTAAAAGTTGAAGGCTTTTCGATAAATAGTAAAGATGCTAGATATTCAGAAAAAAAATTATTAAAGGAATCCTTATATAGAAAAGATATTAAATGTAATTACATCAATTCATCGGGAAAAAATTTTCTTTCTAAAATAGAGTCCCAAATAATTAAACATGATGCTCCAATTTCAACCATTTCATACTATATGCAACTAGAGCTATTAAAAAAAATGAGACAAAGCGGGTTTAAAGTTTCTATAAGTGGAACCGGAGCAGATGAAATTTTTACTGGTTATTATGATCATCATATTTTGTACTTTTCAAATATTTTCAATCAAAAAAAATTATTAAAAAAATCAATTAATAATTGGAAAAAATACCAAAAAAATTTTATAAGAAATAAATTTTTTAAAGATCCAAATCTATTCATAAAAAATCCTAATTTTAGAGAATATTTATACCAAAGCAATATGACATTTAAAAAATATTTTATTAATAATTTTAATGAAAATTTTAAAGAGTCTAAATTTACAAATAATATTTTAAGAAACAGAATGCTCAATGAATTATTTTATGAAATTGTGCCAGTAATCTTACATGAAGATGACCATAATGCTATGTCAGTATCAATGGAAAATAGATCACCTTTTTTAGACAAAAATCTTTTTGAATATTCTTTAACTATACCAACAGAACAATTAATTCAAAATGGAAATAGTAAGGCAATTTTAAGAAACGCTGGAAGAGAAATAATCCCAAAAAATATTTTAAATCAAAAGAAAAAAATTGGTTTTAATTTGTCAATTTCTGAGATCTTGAAAAAAGATAAAAAAAATAACATTGATTTTTTATTAGAAAAAAGTGATATTTTTGATATCGTATCTAAAAAAAAAATTAAAACTTTTTTATCAAAAAAAATCTACAACAACAGTGAAAGTAAGTTTTTATTTAACTTTATTAATTGTAAGATCTTTTTAAATCATTTTTAAAAAAAATATGTTAAACTTTTTTAAACTAATTTTTGGTGACTCAGTATTAAAAATAAATAGCTTTGTAATAAAAGTTATTCTTGTTTTAAAAGGTATAAAAGTTGGAAAAAATTTTTATATTAGCGGAGTTCCCAAATTAAAAATTAAATCAAAATTACCCAATATAACAATTGGTGACAATGTTAAAATCTTAGGAAATATAGATTTAAGAACAAGAGAAAATGGAAAAATATTTTTTAAAAACGATACATTAATTGAGGAAGACTGTAGGTTTGTCTCTGCAAGAGATGGAGTGATAGAGATTGGTCAGGGAACAAAAGTTTGTGCCGATTGCATAATAAATGGTGGCGAAGATATAATTATCGGAAAGAATTGTATAATAGGAAAAAACACAAGTATTAATTCTAATTCACATTCAATGTTAAAGAAAGAAACTATTTTAAATCAAGGCTTTGATTTAAAACCTGTAATAATAGGTGATGATTGTTGGACTGGAATTAACTCAGTTATAACTTATGGCGTAACATTGAAAAAAGGAACGGTTATAGGAGCAAATTCATTAATTAACAAGGATACTGAGGAATATTCAATAAACGTTGGTTTACCTGCAAAAAAAATTAGAAATAGAGAATAATTAAAACAATAATATTAATGAAACTTGGCATTTTAATTTTTACAAGATTTTCTTCAAAGAGGTTAAAGGGAAAAATTTTTAAAAAGATCAATAATACACTAATATTAGACATAATATATAAGAGAATTAAAAAAACTTCTGGCAATTTACCAGTAATCGTTACAACAACCAATAGAAGCTCTGATGAGGTAATTGCAAAATACTGTAAAAAAAAAAAGATTAAATGTTTTAGAGGTTCTTATTCAAACATTTTAGATAGAGCTAAAAAATGTTGCAAAAAATATAAACTTGACTCATTTGTAAGAATTTGCGGCGATAGACCATTCATAGATTATGACTTGCTGAAAAAAATGATTAAAAAATTTTCAAGTAATAATTATGATATAGTGACAAATACATTTCCAAAAACCTATCCGTATGGTTTAACATGTGAAATAATAAAAATTTCATCAATTCAAAAAATTAAAAAAAATAAACTCTTAAAAAGTGATAAAGAGCACATATTAGATTATTTTTATAGAAATCATAAAAGCTTTAAAATTAAAAACTTTTATTCAAAGAAGAAAAAAAATAAAAATTTAAATCTCTCACTAGATACACTAAAAGACTTTAAAAATATTAAAAAAATTTTTAAAAATAAAAATTATAATTTTACAATAAAAACCTTTGATGCTATACAAGAGTTTAAAAAATTGTCTATATAATTTGATAAAAACCTTATTTATTATAAAGAATTATGTTTTCAAGAAAAATGTGTTTAGGCAATCTAAGAGTTTTTTGTGAGAAATTTTATTAATATTTTTTGTGTATTTTAAATCTTCTAAAAATAAAGTTTATTTTATAGCTGAAATTGGCTCAAACCATGAGGGAAATTTTAAAGAGGCTAAAAAAATTTTAAAAGATTGTATAAAATCTAAAGCTGATTGTGCAAAAATTCAAATTTACACAGCTAAAAATATTGTTTCTAAAAAATTTTCCAAGGAAAGATTTCACCATTTTTCAAAATTAAAACTTAATGTAGATGAATATTTAGAACTAGCTCATTTAACTAAAAAATCGGGAAAAGACTTTAGTGCTTCTATTTGGGATGTTGAATTAATTTCAATATTTTCAAAATACCTTAAATTCTACAAAATAGGCTCAGGCGACTTGACAAATTACGAAATCATAGAAAAAATAATCAAAACGGGGAAACCAATAATTATGTCTACAGGTCTCTCTTCTCTTAAAGATATAGGTAATACAATTCATTTTATTGAAAAAAATAATAAAAAATATAAAAACCGAAATATGATTTCTTTACTCCATTGCAATACAGCCTATCCAACACCAATTGAAAATTCTAATTTGGGCTCAATTATAGCTTTGAAAAAAAAATTTAAAAGACCGATAGGATATTCTGATCATACCATAGGTGATTTTGTTACACTATTATCTTATTTGAATGGAGCTAAGATAATTGAAAAACATTTCTCTATAAATCCAGAAAAAAAAACATTCCGAGATCACCAAATTTCATTTAATAAAGAGCAAACAGATAGGTTCCTTAATAATATCAATTCAATTAAGAGAGTAAATACTAAGAAAAAAGATCTCGTCACAATTAGTGAAAGAAAACAAAATAATTTTAATATTTTTAGAAGATCAATTTATGTAGTCAAAAATATTAAAAAGAATGATATCTTAGATAAAAATAATATTAGATGTTTAAGGCCATTCAAAGGGATATGCGCTACTAATTATTTCAAGATAATTGGAAAAAAAGCAAAAAAAAATTTAAAGCCAGGAACAGCTTTATTTAAACGAAATATTAAGTAATGCCTGAAATAACAATTTATATAACTAACAAAAATTATGGCAAATACATCAATCAAAGTATTAATAGTGCTTTAAGGCAAAATTTTAAAAACTTTGAACTTTTAATAATTGATGATGGGTCTACAGACAAATCTAAAAAAATAATTGAAAAGTATAGAAAAAAAAAAAATGTTAGAATTTTTTATAGAAAATCGAAAGGATTATTAAAGAATATTAACTTTGCCATTAAAGCTTCACGAGGAAAATTTATTTTTAGATTAGACGCAGATGATTATTTAGACCCAAATGCATTGATGATTTTATACAAAAAAATCAAAGAAAATAAAGAAATAGCTATGGTTTATTCAGATTATTACTTAATTGACTCTAAAGGAAATTTTTTAAATTTAAACAGGAACGTTTCACTAGAAAAACACTCTTCATTAAAAGATATTCCTGCTCACGGTGCATGTTCTTTAATAAGAAAAATTTGTTTAGAAGAGGTTGGATCTTATGATTCAAAAATTGATAGACAAGACGGCTTTGATATTTGGTTTAAATTTTTAAGAAATTACAAAATCAAAAATGTTAATCTTCCTTTATTTTATTACAGACAACATGACAATAATTTAACAAAAAACCAAAACAAACTTTTAAAAACAAGATATAAAATCACAAAAAAATTTATTCAAGAACGTAATCTTTTAAAAGATAAAAATATAGCTATTGTAATTCCGGTTAGAGGAAAGACTTATGATAGCACTTGTTTATCGATGAATAAGTTAAATGGTAAAAGTTTAATTTATTATACAATAGATCAAGCTATAAAATGTAATTTTAAAAAAAAAATTATTTTAACAACATCAGATCAAGAAATTATTCAAAAAGTAAAAAAAAGATATAAGTCTAAAGTTAAAATACATAAAAGAGAAAAAAAATTATCTTTTGAAAATGTGGACATGAAACAATCTGTAGTTCAGTCTATAAGCAAATTTTATAAGAGATTACCCGATATACTCGTTGTATTAGCATTTCAAAATCCTTTAAGAGAGAGTTTTTATATTGAAAAAGCAGTAAACACTCTGCTCCTTAATTCAGTAAAAGTTTTATTTAGTGTAAAAAAAGAAATTTCTAATAATTATTTTTTATACGGTAGGCATGGGCTTAAATCAATAAGGTCTAATGAGGCCATGAAATTAGAGAGAGAGGCAGTTTACAAACAAATTGGGGGAATAAGCGTTTACGATTATAAAGAATATTATAAATCAAAAAGTTACTTCAAAAAACCAACAGGGCATATTCTAATTGATGATAAATCTTCTTTTGAAGTTAAGAGCAACTTTGATTTAGAAATCTGTAAATCAATCATTAATTAATAATTTAAGTGATAGCAATTTTTTTACAAAATTTAGAGCACGCTAATTTTGTGCTAAAAAATAAAAAGCTTAAAAAAAATAATTATATTTTTATTACAAATAACCTTTCGGTTTATTGTTTTTTAAATGATATCAAAAAAGTAAGTTGTATAAATTTAGAAGAAAAGATCACTACTCAAAAAAATTTACAATTATTTGAAACAAATTATATAAAATTTTTAAAAACTTTAAAAAAGTTTGGAAAATATGAATATTTTCAAAATTTATTCAATTCAAAAGATAATCTAAACTGGATATTTTCACTTTATAAATACAAACCTTTATTAGAATATATAGGATTAAACATTTATTCCAAATTTTTAATCAATATAATAAAAAAAAAAAAAATAAAAAAACTTATAATTTTTAACGATTTTCCTTCAAATTCTTTTCTAGATAAAAATGATTTTGTTAAATTAAATAACTATATTGCTAAAAAACAAAAAATTAAACTTGAAGTATATGGTTCATTAATTAAAAAAAAAACCTTTCAAAACATTGATTTTTTAAATTATTTTAAATTATTTTTAAAATATATAATATCAAAATTTAACAATTCATTTTTTTTAATAATCAATAGAATAATAAAAACTGATTTAATAGGTATATTGCAACCATACTATGAGTTAAAATTTATTAAATTACCTAATAAATACGTGATATTAAGTGAATTGGATGAAAAAGTAGAAAATTTCAAACACAACCTTAAAAAAGGGAAAAACATATTACTGATAAACGAGAAAGCGACTAAAGATTTAAAAAAAATAATTTCTAAAGATATAGCTCTTAAAATTGTTTTTGATAAAATTATACGCCATTATGAGAAAAATATTTATTTTTATAGGAATTATTGTTTAAAAATAAAAAAAATATTAAATACAAATAATATTACCAAAATATTTTGGGGTATGCCTCCCGCAAATCCAGATTTGAGGTTAGCCTTAATCTCATATTTAAAAGCAAATAACCTAAAAATTATTGGTGTTCAACATGGCGGTTGTTATGGAGATCAAAATTACGATATAATTCAAATACTTACAGATTATTTAAATTGTAATAATTTTCTGTCTTATGAAAACTATAAAGTAAATTTTTCAAAAAAATTATTTAAATTTGATGAAATCTCCAGAATTATTAAAAAAGGTTCTTTTAAAAAAAATTTTTACAACAAAAACTATTATCAAGATTATAAAAAAGATAGGATTTTATATGTTATTACTCACTGGAATAGATCTTTTATAGGTTTTCCTTCTGTAACATCTAGTTATATGTATAAATTACAAAAACAAATATTCTTAACCTTAGATAAGATAAAAATTAAAGATATAGTGGTGAAATTTTCACGATCTTTTTCATATATTGAAGATGATAGCACTTATCCAGGACATATATTGATACAAAAATTTCATAATTTTAAAATTGAGAGTCAGAAAAACTTAATTTCTTCAGTAAATCATTATAAGCCTGAACTAATAATTCTTGATACCTATTCTACAAGTATGCACGAATTATATAATTCCAAAAGTGAGATTGTTTGTTTTTTAGATAACGGTTCAAAGGTAAAGAAAAATTTTAGAAAACTTTATTCTAAGAGAATCCATTTTGTGGAGAACATTAATCAATTTAAAAATATTTTAAAAAAGTTTCAAAACGGAAAATTAAAATATAAAAGCTTATAAAATGTGCGGTTTTGTTGGAAAATTTGGCTATCCTGATGACAGAATTATAGAGGCAGGCAAAATAATTTATCATAGAGGCCCTGATATGAGCAATTTTACAAAAGGTAACAATTGGTCAGTTGCTTTTAACCGGCTCTCAATTTTAGATTTATCAAAAGAAGGTATGCAACCCTTCGAATATGACAATGTTAAAGTTTTCATGAATGGAGAAATTTATAATTACATAGAATTAAAAGAAAAACACGTCTCTGAATTTAGATGTAAAACTGGTTGTGATGTAGAAATAGTACCTTTTCTTTATAGGAAATATGGGATGAATTTCCTAAATTATTTAAATGGAATGTTCTCAATGGTTATAATTGATGAAAAAATGAACAAGAAATTTCTTGTAAAAGACAGGTATGGAAAAAAACCATTATATTACTATAAATCAAATAAAGATTTATTCTTTAGTTCAGAAATAAAGGCGTTAAAATTTCTAACTAATCCAGAGGTAGATTTAAAAAATTTACATATCAATTTAATTAGTAATTTTATCATTCCACCTTTAACACCTTACAAGGGTGTATTTAATCTTTTACCAGGCCATTACATAGATTTTAGTAAAAACAATTTTAAAGAAATTAATTGGTACGCTCCTAAAATTAAGGATAGAAACATCAATAATGAAAATATAAAAACAACATTTGAAAAACTAGTAGATGACTCAATTAAATTAAGGTTAAGAAGTGATGTGCCGTTAGGTATATTTCTTAGTGGAGGTTTAGATTCTAATTTTCTTCTAAAAAAACTGATTTCAAAAAATAAAAATATTTTAGCTTTAATTTGTAATATTTCTGATAAAGAAAAAGAGAAAAATGCTATCGATAACATATTGCCACAAAAAATCTGTAAGGATCTTGGATGCAAAAGTAAAACTATAAATTTCGACTACTCTTATTTAAATAAAAATTTAATTAAAATCATTAATGCACATGATGAATTAATTACAAGTTCTGGTGTATTAATTTTTTATGCATTATCAGAAGAAGCAAAAAGAAATAATGTTAAAGTAATCTACTCTGGCGCAGGAGGAGATGAGATAGCAGGTGGATATTATTGGCAAAAAAAATTAAATTTTGTTCCAAATTTTCTATTTCGAAAAAATAAATTTTTTTGGATTGAAAAGATTTTTTATGATTTTTTTCACAAAAAAAATAAATTTTTAAATAAAATTTTTAAATTATACCAGTTATTTTTAAGACCAGAGAATTACCATGTTGGAACTCATGGATCTAATCTTAAATTATTTTTGGGCAATTCATTCTTTATAGCAGAAAAAAAAATTCAACAGATTTACGAAAAATTTTACAAAACAGCTGAGCTCGTATTTACAAATAGAGATAATAAAAAGTTATTAGAGTACAATAATATTTTTTTGACTATTTCAACGCAGAACTACATTTTTGACTCTATGACAATGGCTAACTCTATAGAAAACAGATCTCCACTTTTAGACTTTAAACTTTTTGAGTTTATGTCTTCTATCCCAAAAACGAAAAGAAATAAAAATGGGCTGAAATCTTTATATAAAGAAATGATATCAGAGCATTTACCAGATTATGTTATCAATGCAAAAAAATCAGGGCCAAATTTACCAATAAAGTTTTGGTTTAATATTCGGCCGAAATTAAAAAACAAAGTTTTTGAATTTATAAAAAAAAATAATTTTATTCTTGAAAAATATCTCTCACCAGAGTTTGCAAATAATATAATAAATGAAAATATTACTAATTATGATAAAGATTTTCAAATAACTTTTAAAATCTTGTGTCTTATTATTTGGGTAAAATTAAATATTGATAAAAGTATCCCTGATGAGAAAATTTCATTAGAAGAGCTAATAGACATCTAGTTCAAATATTTAAGATAAAAAAATTACTTAATGAAAATTATAAGAAAAATAAATCACTATTTAAAATATTTAATAGGCCTTATATTACAAAGTCCAAAATTAGTAATAAAAGAATTTTTAGAAGATTATAGAAAAGATAAACAGTCAATAAATATTAAAAAAGATCACAATCTTATCTGGGTATGTAGTTTGCCAAAATCCGGATCTACTTTAGTGGAAGAAATATTGAGCTTTTATCCTTATGTCAAATTAGACAGATCTTTAAATAGATTTTATAGTAAAGGTTTATTAACAAAACCACATGATATATCACATGAGATGTTTCAATCTGCTCCTAAAAAAAGTTTATCTTTTATAAAAACTCACACTTTTTACGATGAAAAATTTATTGAAATAGCTAAAAGGTTTAATACAAAAGTAATTCTCACTTTTAGAGATATTAGAGATGTAATGATAAGCAGATATTTTCACATAATTGCGGATAAAAAACACAGACATCACAAGATTTTAAACAACATGGATCAAAAAAGTGGATTTATCGCCTCTTTTGAAAAAAATGGGATAAATAAAAAGATCAGCAGCATAGACTATTATTACAATTGGGTGCTTAAATGGAAGAAAAGTACAAATTCTAAAAATTTTTTAGAATTATGGTTTGAAGAATATGTTACAGATCCTGAAAATTATTTTAAAAAAATTTTAAAATTTATTGGTGAAAATGAAAAAGATAGTCAAATAAAATCTTTGAAAGACTACTTAAATAAAAATAAAAGAAGAAAAATGACAAAATCTTTTAGCGATTTAATAAATGACAAAAGTAAAAATGTATCTACATTTAGATCAGGAAAAATTAACAATTGGAAAAATTTTTTTGATGAGGAAATAACAGAAAAATTTAATAATTCATTACCTGGTCCGTTAAACCTAGTTTTAAAAAAATAACCATGAAAATAGTTATCTTATGTGGAGGTTTAGGCTCGAGATTGTCCGAAGAGACAAAATTGAGACCAAAGCCAATGGTTAAAATCGGTGGAAAACCTATTTTAATACATATTTTAGAAATATATAAAAAATTTGGCTTTAATGATTTTATTTTAGCTACGGGTTATAAACATAAATTTATTAATGATTATTTTAAAAAAAATAAAAAATTTAAAGTAAGTGTGGAGTTTACCGGCAAAGAAACACTAACTGGAGGAAGATTATTAAGGTTAAAAAAATATTTTAATTCTAACGAAAATTTTATGTTAACCTATGGAGACGGTTTAACTAATCAAAATCTTAAAAGATTACTAAAGTTTCACTTAAAACAAAAAAAAGTTGCTACTCTTACAGCTGTAAGACCACCAGTCAGATTTGGAGAAATAATTTTGAACAACGATTTAGTGAAAAGTTTTAAAGAGAAACCCCAAGCACAAAAAGGATGGATTAATGGAGGTTTTTTTGTATTTAATTATAGAATTTTTGATTATATTAAAAATGAAAAGATGATGCTTGAAAGAGAACCAATGACTAAACTTGTAAAAAAAAATAATCTTGCATCCTTTAAACATGAAGGTTATTGGCAATGCATGGATACTATGCGAGATAAAAAAATTTTAGAGAAATTAATAAAAAGCAAAAAAGCTCCTTGGATTTAAAATGTATAACTTGAAAAAATTTTATAAAAACAAAAAAATTCTTGTTACAGGCGCAACGGGATTTAAAGGCGCATGGTTATGTAGCTGGCTTTTGAAGCTTAACGCCAAAGTTTACGGAATTGGCTACAATCCTAATCAGAATAGAAACTTATTTTATAATTTAAAATTACACAAAAAAATAAAGTTAAATATTGCAGATGTAAGGGATTATAAGAAAATACGTAATATTTTTAAAAAAATTAAACCATCGATGGTTTTTCATCTTGCAGCACAACCATTAATTTATGAATCTTATAAAAAACCATTAGAAACATTTGATATAAATTTTAAAGGGTCTTTAAATGTACTTGAGGCTACTAGAAAAACTTCCTCAGTGAAATCACTAGTTGTAGTTACATCAGACAAATGTTACGAAAGCAATAATTCTACCAAAGGGTTTAAAGAAGACGATACATTGGGAGGAATAGACCCTTATAGCGCATCCAAATCATCAACAGAAATAATGACAAGAGCTTACCGGGAAAGTTTTTTTAAAAAAAATCGAATAATTGGAATCTCTACTGGTAGAGCAGGAAATGTTATAGGTGGCGGTGATTGGTCTGAAAAAAGATTAATACCTGATTGTATAAGGTCCTTAAGAGCGAACAAAAAAATTATTATAAGAAATCCAAATTTTAATAGACCTTGGCAACATGTTTTAGAACCTTTAAAGGGCTATCTTTTTTTAGCAAAAGAGCAGTTCAATAAACCAAAAAAATTTTCAAGTTCTTGGAATTTTGGGACAAATCCAAATTCTTTGACGAGCGTTAAAAAAATTGTTGAATTTATTATAAAATTTTGGGGCAAAGGTAAGCTTAAGACAAAAAAAAATAATTTTTATGAACAAACAAACTTACAATTGAATATAAACAAGGCAAGACAAAAATTAAATTGGAGACCTACTTACAATATTAAAGATAGCGTTAAATTTACCACTGAATGGTACCATAGAGTACTGGTAAAAAAAGAAAATGCAAGCAAAGTAACTGATGACCAAATTTACGAGTATATGTTTAAGAGTAAAATAATTTGATTAAAATGTTAATTAAAGGAATAAAGATTTTTGAAAAGAAAATAATTAAAGGAAAAAAAGGAGATATTTTAAAATATGTTTCATCAAAAGATAAATTTTTAAAACATTTTGGAGAAATTTATTTTAGCTATTTAAAAAAAAATCAAACAAAAGGGTGGAACTTACATAAAAAAAATAATTGTTTTATAATATGTGTTGATGGAAAAGTGAATTTTCATTTAATTGATGGAAGACAAAATTCACAAACATTTAATAATGAATTGAAAATTACATTAACAAAAAATATTGGAAAAGTTTTAAAGATACCATCTGGAATTTGGTTTTCTTTTTCTTCAAAAAATAAAAATTCTATTTTAAGTAATTTTCTTGAATTTCCACATAAAAAAAATGAGAGTATAAAAAAAAATCTTGTAAAAAAATATTTTATAAAAAATAATTCATGATTTTTTTTTCAGTAATCATACCCACTTTTAATCAAGCTGAATATTTAAAAAAAGCAATTGAATCAGTTTTAAATCAAAATTTTTTTAATTTTGAAATAATCGTAATTGATAATTTTTCTAGCGATGAAACTTCAGAAGTAGTTCGAAATTTTAACAGCAAAAAAATTAGATATAAAAGATTTAAAAATTTAGGAGTGATTGGATCTTCTAGGAATGAAGGAATAAAAATGGCAAAAGGTAATTGGATTGCTTTTTTAGACTCAGATGACACATGGTACAAAAATAAATTACAAAAGATTTCTGAGTCTATTACAAGAAATTGTGATGTAGGAGTATTCTGCTCAAGTGAATTAATATTAAATGAAAAAAAAAAATTAAAAAAAATTTGGCAATACGGGCCTTTTAAAAAATCATTTTACAGGCAATTGTTATTTAAAGGAAATTGTATTTCAACTTCAGCATCAGTTGTTAAAAAATCAGTAATAATTGATAAAAAAATATTTTTTAACGAAAATAAATATTATGTAACAGCAGAAGATTATGATTTTTTTTTGAGGATAGCCTTTCAAAAGATAAAATTTAAATTTATTAAAGAAGTTTTAGGAGAACATTTGTTTCACGAAAAAAGCATGTCTTCAAATTATGAAGTTCACAAGAATTCTTTAAGTCGTGTAATTAAAGATCATGTAAATAATTTCTCAAATAATTCTTTAATGAAGAATTTTTTTTTATTTAGATGTAATTTTAGTATTCATGTTGGGGATCTAAAATTCTTTATGTATAATAAAATGTATTTTAAATTTGTTTCGAAAACATTATTTTTAATATTAGTTTATCCAGATAGAATGATTGAGTTAATAACAAAAAAAATTCATATTATAATGATAACAAAAAAATATTTCAAAAATGGGTAAGAAAATTTTAATAATGGGACTACCTGGTTCGGGCAAGACTACTTTGGCGTCAGAGATTGTTCCAGCAATCAATGCGAAATGGTTAAATGCTGATCAGATAAGAAAAAAATATAATGACTGGGATTTTTCCAAAGAAGGAAGAAAAAGACAGTCAAAAAGAATGTCGAGATTAGCAGATAATTACATTAAGAAAGGATACAATGTAATTGCAGATTTTATTTGTCCCACTGATGAATTGAGAAATGAATTTAATGCAGATTACCTAATTTGGGTGGATACTATTAAAAAAGGGAGATTTGATGATACTAATAAAATTTTTGTCCCTCCAAAAAAGTTTGATTTTAGAGTTACCAGCAAGAATTCAAAATTTTGGTCACCAAAAATAGTAATGCGAATAAAGTTCGGCCTTCAAGCAAACCTCCTTGATTGCACTTTAAGAGATGGGGGTTACTATAATAATTGGAATTTTAAATATAAGAATATTCAAGAATACCTAAGCTCTATTTCCAAAACTGGAATTAAATTTGTTGAATTGGGTTTTAGATTTATTGAGGAAAATAAAATCAAAGGTTTAACTGCATATACAGACAATCAATTAATTGAAAAACTTAAAATTCCAAAAGATATTAATATTGGAGTAATGATAAATACAGGAGATCTTTTAAAAAATAATTTATCTGCTTTGGAAAATTGTAAGAGGATATTTAATAAAAAAAATAAAAAACTTAAATTTGTAAGATTAGCTTGTCATTACGAAGAAATTTTTTTAATCAAAGATGCTGTTAGCTGGCTTAAAAAAAATAAATTTATTGTATTTGTTAATTTAATGCAGATTTCAGAAATAAATATGTCAAAAATAAAAACTGCGTGCAGCTACATAAATAAGACAAAAACAGATATTTTTTATTTTGCAGATAGTTTGGGTTCCTTGACACCTCTTGATACAAAAAAAATTACAAAAATAATTAAAAAATACTCTTTAAAGCAGATAGGAATTCATGCGCATGATAACCTTGGTAATGCGCTGAAAAATTCAATTGAGGCTAATAAAAATGGCGCAAAATGGATAGACTGCACAATTACTGGGATGGGAAGAGGTCCAGGAAATTTAAAAACAGAGGATATAATCAAATATAAAAATAAAGCGAATAAAGAAAATAATCATATTCCTAAAAAAATTAAAGTTTATTTTAATAATTTAAAAAAGATTTATAAGTGGGGCAAAAATAGATACTACTTTCTGGCAGCTAAACATAAAATTCATCCAACCTACATTCAGAAAATATTATCAGACAAACGTTATAAGAAAAATGAATATTTACAAATTATCAATCAATTAAAAAAAATTGATACAAAAAAATTTAATCCTTATAAATTAATAAATTCATCGTTTTTTCTATCTGAAAAAGCTACTGGACGAAACCTGTCAAAATTAAATTTTGATAATGAAAATTATTTAATTTTAGGGCCAGGTAATAACTTAAACTTATATAAAAATAAAGTTCATGATTTCATTAAAAGAGTAAATCCATACGTAATATGTATTAACACAGTAAATTTGTTTAAAGAAAATTTAGTTGATTTAAGGGTAGCTTGTCATCCAATGAGAATTTTATCAGATTTTAAATTTCACAAATCAACAAAAACAATTTTTGCGATGCCATATTCAATGATGTCAAAAAATATAAAAAGACTTGTTAAAGTCAAAAAAAGTCAAATTTTAGACTATGGCCTATTAATTAAATATAGTAATGAAATTAAGATAAAGAAAAAATATTGTATTTTGCCATCACCATTAGCTATTGGATATTGTCTCAGCATGTTAATTTCTAGCGGAGTGAAGGGTAAGCAAATATTTTTAGCTGGATTTGATGGATATGATGAAGCAAGTTCAGATATTGATGAAACTGGTCAAATAATTAGTTTATTAAAAAAAGATTTTTTAAAAATTAAATTAAAATCTTTAACACCAACAAAGTATTTATCTTTACGTTTAATATAGGGCGCGTAGTTCAGTGGTAGAACGCTACGTTGACATCGTAGAGGTCATAAGTTCAATTCTTATCGCGCCCACCAAAAAAATAGATTATATTTAAAAAACTTTATATGAAAATAACCATTATTATTCCAGCAAGATATAATTCATCCAGATTTCAGGGTAAACCATTAGCAAAAATTTTAGGTAAAGAGATGATATTAAGAGTTTTGGAAATTTGCAGTCGTACTTTGGATAAGAAAAAAATATTTGTTGCAACTGATAATAAAAAAATAGAAAAATTAATTAAACTTCATAATTATAAAGCTATCATGACTTCTAGCAAATGTCCTACAGGAACAGATAGAATTGCTGAAGCAAATAAAAGAATTAAATCAAATATAATAATTAACGTCCAAGGAGATGAACCAACAATAAGGACAGCCGACATAAAAAAAATAATTAATGCAAAAAGGAAATATCCTAAACACGTTATTTGCGGATATACCTCAATTAATAAAAATGGTGATGAAAAAAATATTAATTTACCTAAAGTTGCAATTAATCATGCATCTGATTTAGTTTATATGTCAAGATCACCTATTCCAGGCAACAAAGATAGTAAAATAAAAATTAAGTATTTTAAACAAGTCTGTATTTATGCATTCAATAAACTTGAATTAGAGAGGTTTAGAAAATTTGGAAAAAAAGGAAATTTAGAAAAAATTGAGGATATAGAAATTTTAAGATTTTTTGAATTAGGCATTCCTATAAAAATGGTAAAACTTTCTAAATCAAGTATAGCTGTTGATGTAAAAACTGATATAAAAAAAGTAGAAAATTATCTTTTAAGATGAAAAAAAAATTTTTAGACCCAAATTTAAAAAATAAATCCAAAACTGTTGAAGAAAAGATACAAATTTTCAATTATAAAAACACAAGTTATCCTTTGCCAACAGAAATTGAAATAAGTGAGTCTGGCGTTTGTAATAGGAAATGTTCTTTTTGTCCTAGAAGCGACCCATCTTTCATTGAAAAAAAAGAGTTTATATCTAATGGCCTACATAAGAAACTTTGCGAAGAATTGAAAGAATTAAATTATCAAGGAACAATTAGATATAGTGGATTTGTAGAGCCATTATTGGATAAAAATATTTTCAATTTAATACAAATGGCACGTCATTATGCACCTGAGTCAAATTTAGAACTTGTTACTAACGGAGATGTCTTGAACGAGGAGCGATTAAAAAAATTGTTTGAAAAAGGTTTAAATAAAATTCTAATAAGCGCCTATGATGATAAAGAAACCGCTGATAAACTTGAGAAGTTGTGTAAAGATTCTAATTTAAATGAAAAACAATTTATTGTTAGACACAGGTATTTATCTGAAGACAATGATTTTGGAATAACATTGAGTAATAGATCAGGCTTAATGGAGAATGCTGAGTTCAAAATAAAAAGTTTAAAAGAGCCTTTAAAAAAACCATGTTATATTCCGTCTTATACTTTTTTTTTAGATTATCAGGGAGACGTCCTTATGTGCCCACATGATTGGGGAAAGAAAATCATATTAGGAAATCTCAATAATGAAAGATTATTAGATATTTGGTTCAGCAAAAAATTTTTTTCAATAAGAAAGATGCTAAATAAAAGTAATAGAAATTTTGCACCTTGTAATGTGTGTGATGTTGACGGAACATTAATGGGCGAAAAAAATTCCGTTTATTTTAATTAAATAAAACCTTTTTCAATGACAATAGAAAAAACCCAGTTAGACGCATTTTTAATAGTGCAAAAAGACTTCCAACAGAAAAATAAAATAAAGGATAATTCTTCTAAAAATTCTTTTTCTTATTACGCTCTATGGGGAAGTAGCATTGGATTTGAAAAACTTAAATTTTTACTATTTGGAAAAAAAAATATAATTAGTTTTTTAGTTGTTTATTTAAAAGATGTGATTTCACTTTGTTTTGGAAGAGACTATGAATTTCACAATATTAATAATGAAAAAAAAAGAAAAATTGTAATAATGACATCTGCCACTAAATCCAATTTTAATGTAGATGGTTCATATAATGATCGATATTTCCAAATTAATTCCAAAAATTTTAAACAAGTAATTTTTTATCTCAATTATCTAGATAAAGAATTACCAAATAAAATTGATGATAATTTAGTGTTAT
>MDTG01375450.1_pt1 | contig 17672 bp, 15 predicted proteins | sample 811421 | NCBI WGS metagenome assembly MDTG01 (sample SAMN05326645, study PRJNA326480) | marine metagenome | isolation source: seawater | place: Pacific Ocean: South East | collected 2011
AGCAAAAGAATTAGGAATGGGGCGTGCAGTTAGAGTCAAAGCTTCAGCTCTTGCAAGTGATCCATATACAGATAGAGATTTGGTCATGCCTGATGTTAATGCTTGTACTAGGTTAGCTGCAGAGCAAGCCTATGAAATGGCTGGTGTTGGACCAGAGGACATAAACCTTGTTGAATTACATGACTGTTTTGCTACTGCAGAAATGCTTCATTATGAAAATCTTGGTCTTTGTAAAGATGGAGAAGCAGGAAAGATGATTGATGAAGGTCACGTTGAGCTTGGAGGAAAAGTTCCTGTAAATGTTTCTGGAGGACTTCTTTCAAAAGGACATCCATTGGGGGCAACTGGAATAGCTAACATTTATGAAGTTTGTTCTCATTTGAGGGGAGAAGCTGGTGAAAGACAGGTAGAGGGAGCAAGATTAGGTATGACTCATGTAATCGGTCTTGGAACTGCCTGTGGGATTCATATTCTAGAAAAAGTCTAACTTTGATAATTGGCGTAACAGGAGATACGCACAATAATCTCAAAAACATAAAGAAAATCTGCTCTATTTTCAATAGAAATAGAGCAGATTTAGTTATACATACAGGTGATATATCTTTGCCTAAATCCTTACTAGAATTTAAAAGTCTTAATTGCCCCTTAAAAGTGGTATTGGGAAATAATGATATTGGTGAAAAGGAAGACCTTGTAGAAGTTTCAAAAGAATTTAATTGTGAAATTCACGAAGAACCCTATTTCGTAAATATAGACAATACAAGAATTTGTATACTTCATCATCCTGATTTAATTGATGAAGAGATAATCTTAAAAAGTGATTTGATCCTACATGGGCATACTCATAGATTTAGACTTGATCGACTCAAAGACTGTATTATTTTTAATCCTGGTGAATGTGCAGGATTCATGAAAGATAAAAATAACATAGGCTTGATTGACTTAAGAAAAATGAGTCCCAAGATTATTAATTTTTAAACCTAAAATAATAAAAATAATAAACCACTACAAACGTGATAATGAAGTTTAATAAAAATGGCCTGAAAATTCTTTGAATGCCATGATTCTCTAAAATTGAATTCTCTAAAATTAATATAGATATTATTGGAGCGAGAGATTCTGTTCCTGGACTGATAAACCACGGAGTAGACATTATCGAGAAGAAAAAACTAAAGAATAATACTTTTAAAATCTTCTTATTAAATAATTTTAAGGAAATAAAACTTATTCCGATAACCAAAAAATAATATAAAAACCAAAACATTACACGAATTTTGAAATGAACTCTCTCGAATATTTTGAATCCCCAATGATTTTTAAAACTTTTTTCTTACATTCTTTTTTATCTTCTTTTGTTAGCTTTTCTAAGCTGCTGAGATTATTTTCCTTAAAAATATAGTTAGGAGGAATATTTTCATTTTTTGCTAAATTTTCTCTCCATAAGAAAATTTGTCTTCCAACAAGAGAAAGTTTATTTTTTCTTTTTTTAAGTCTTGATTGATCTAGTCTTTCATTCCCATTTAATATCTCTTGTCGACTTAATTCAAAGATTTTTTTTAGTTCATTATTCGTAAGAATTTTTTTTTGGGCATTAAAAATTTCCATTAGATAATCTACATCTTCAACAGCATATTTCATTTGATCTTCAGAAAGAGGTCTTTTAAGCCAATTTGAATTGGTTTCACTTTTATTTAATTTAATCTCAAAATATTTTTGAACTAAATGACCATAATTAAAAATGTCACCATTTGAAATCAATTTTTCTGCTTGTTGAACATCAAAAACATTATTTATAAATATATCTAAACAATTTGACAGTACAGTAGAATCACTTCTTGAAGAATGCAAGATTTTTAAAATATCTTTGTTTTCAAGGATTTCTTTGAGCTTTTTTACTTTTTTGAAATATAAAAAATCAACTATAAAAATATTTTTTTTTGTAGAGATTTGAAGAAGACTCAAAACAGGAAGGTAAGTTGATCTCCAATCAAACTCAGTATCCAATCCTAAAATATTTTGATTTTTAATTTTCTCAATAAAAGAATTTTGATCGTCAAGTGATTCTACAAAAATAACTCTTTTTTTACTTTTGAAAAAATTAAAGAAGCTCTTAATCATTTATTTAACTAATACTCTGTTCATCTTTTAAGATATAAATCGCGTTGGACATAACTGAAATCCTAAAAAATTTAAGAATTAAATTTTATCAATCTTATCAATTATGTTGAGAAAATACATTTCTTGGAATGTCTTATTTTAAGAGTTTTTTGAAAAACGTATCCACAATGTAAAAAAGTTCTGTTATATAAAATTCTTTCTTCTTAAAGCCAAGGTCACTTAAGGTTGTAAAAACTTTTCCATCAGAAATATGCTCTCCGTTTTTCATTGCAACAAAAACTAGTTCTTCCTCTAATAACAAGTTCTTTGTAATTCCTAAAAAGGTCTTGTCTTTGATATCATCAGGGTAAGTAAGTGTTACAAATAAAGAGTTATTCTGTTTGTCAATTTCACCAAATAACTTCTTTCCATCTTCGTCTTGAATTTTAGATAAAGTTTCGAAGCATTTATTAGTATCTTCTTTAGATTTAAACTCTATTAAAAAGTCTCTCGTCATTCTAGGAAATACCTTTGAAAAACTTACATTTAATTTTTTCAAAAAATTAGCATGGTTTTTCAGTCTCCAGTATATAACTGGAATTTCAAATTCTTTTTGACCCAAACCAGTTGCAAAAATTACTTCTGCATTCTTAAGTTCAAGGTAATCGCCTATAATTTTTTCATATACGAGAATCATTTCATGAAAAGGATCATATTTTTTTTCTAAATACCAGTCTGGGTTTGATTTTTCTGAAAATTCACTATTAAAAAAATAATGGTGTTGTATGTGTGCTCCAGCATTAAAAAATATAGATGAGAAATCGGGATTTTTTTCTTTAAAAAGTTCTAAATGAATTTTATGAATAAAGTAATCAAGGAATAAAGCTTTTCTCCAAGATTTCTTATAGCTAGAAAAAGCTAATTTGGTAAAATAAAAGTAGTCTTTAACCCTTATAAATCTCAAAAAAATAAAGATAATTAAAAAAATATTTTTAAAGGATATCTTCGAAATGGAGTTATCATTTACCGTTTGAACAAGAATAGATTTAATAAAATTGCTATAGATGCTTCCATCAGTTTCAGTTTGCGTCCAAGGATCTGGAATAAAATAAGAGGGAGTTTTTAAGCAGTTTTTAACATTCATGCAAGAAATAGAACCCACATTAAATCCATAACTTTCAACTTTTTCAAAAATTTGATAGAGATTAGATTTAGATATGTCACCCAGACGAAAAATTTTATGATCTTTATATTTTTTTCCAGTATGTGCACTTACCCATTGAATCCATGGTTCCAACTCATGATATTCAAATTCTGAAGAAGTATTAAAAGTTGTTAAGTTACCTAACTTTATAAGATTGGGGAAATTGTTTGGATATTTTTTAGTATATTTATCAACTAAGTTGAAATTTATTTCATTAAGTTCTATCAGCAATAATTTTTTCATTTATCTGAAATATAGTTTTTAATAATACACCTAAAGGTATTAAGTTTTATTCTTTTAAATTCTTTAAAATCTGTTTTACAGCAAACTTTACAGAAAGATTTTCTCTGACATAGCTTTTTAATTTCTCTGGCTTAATTTTTTTTGATTCAATATCATGCTCTAAAAGCTTAATAATATGACAAGCTTCATCAGGATTATTACCTTCATAAACTCTGCCAAATTCACCATCCGTGACTAAATTTGACACATCACCTTTTCCACAGAGCCCTAATACGGGCAATCCTGAACTCAAATACTGTAGAAATTTACCGGGAATATTATGAGTCGTGTGTCTGTTATCCAGAGAAAATATTCCTATATAGGAAATATTACAGATAGCCTCAATGAAACATTGTTCTATTGAATCTAGAATAATTAAATTACTCAAGCTTAGTTTCAGTTTCTCTTCTTCTAATTTTTTTTTATCTTTTTCTTTGACCCCAACTACAAGGAAACTAAACTTTTCATTGAATCTCATTTTTTCAACAATATTTATGAAAAAACTTTGATCCTGAGCTAATCCCATATTTCCTAAGTAGAGTAAAATTTTTCTATCTTTAGGAATTTTCTGGAAAATATTTTTTGGAAGCGATTTTTCATTGATGTCAGTTTTATACCAAGTTTCGAGGACTTCTATTTTTTTTAAATAATTAGTTTTTTTTTGAAAATAAGAAATATTTCCTTCGCTACTGACACCTATTTTATCGGCTACTCTGTATTGTAAATTTTCAAAAAGATTTAGAATTTTATTTGAAAAACTTCCTTTTTTTATAATGTTCAGATCTATAGACCATTGGGGAAAAATATCTCTTAAAATTAAATATTTATATGACTTTCTGAAAAAACCTAGTGTGAATATTAATGGCCCCCAAAAAATTGTTGGTGAGTACCAAATTAAAACGTCATATTGTTTAAGTTTTTTCACCTTAAAAATTAGAAAAAAAATACGAAAACTGATTAATAGTTCAAAAATAAATCGATTTAAAAATGAAATATTTTCCTTTCTAAAATCATAATTCAAGGTGTAAACATTTATATTTTCCTTCTTAAGTGATGAATTATGGGGTTTTTTATATAGAGTATAAACATCTACTAATACGGCATGATTACCTAACTCATCAGCGAGTTCTGACATGACCTTTCCAGCTGAATTTTTTTCACTTTCAAAAAATTCTGTGAAAACTCCAATTTTCATATATATTTTTTTGAGAAAATCAATAAAAATAATACATTAATAAGAAGGTTGGAAGTATTCTTTGAAAAATACAGCATTTTAAGTTTTTTTATAAAAATCTATTGAATGATGTTTTAAATATTTTTGTTTCACTTTAAAAATTATTAGCCCTCTTTCCAAACATCTTGCCGAACTAAATCAATGCTTCCAAGAATTATTCTTGAAATTTTTTCAGATACATTATCTACATCGTAGTCATCTACAATTTTTAAACTCCTATTTTCTCCTCTCAATTGATTGTCAGTTATATGAATTGAATTAATTATATTTTCTAAATTTAAACCTACCGAAATAACAGAGGCTTCCTCTACTGCTTCAGGTCTTTCATGAAAAACTCTTAAATTAATTGCAGGAAAGTTCAGAATAGAGCTTTCTTCTGAGATTGTACCGCTGTCGGAAAGAACACACCGCGAATTTATTTGCAAATTACAATAGTCAGTAAAACCAAATGGATCAGAAAATAAGACATTTTCACCGAAGCTTAGATTAGACGATTCAATTTTTTTTCTTGCTCTAGGGTGCGTAGAAACAATAACAGGCATTGAAAACTTTTTTGATAGTCCGTTAAGGATTTCAGGAATCTTTTCAAATTTTTTATCATCGTCTAAATTTTCTTCTCTATGAATGCTTACTAAAAAGAATTTATTCTTTTTTAAATTTAAAGATTTAAGAATATTAGATTTTTTTATTTTATTAGCATAAAAATCTAAAACCTCTTTCATGGGACTTCCTGTATTAATCACCCTATTTTTAGAAAAACCCTCATCTAATAGGTACTGGCGAGCAATTTTAGAATAGGTAAGGTTTACGTCAGAGATAACATCAACGATTCTTCTGTTAATTTCTTCCGGAACTCTAAAATCAAAACACCTATTGCCAGCTTCCATATGGAAAATTGGTATTTTTCTTCTTTTGGCAGATATTGCAGCTAAAGAACTATTTGTATCTCCTAATATTAATACAGCATCAGGTTTAATTTTCTCAAAAAAAGGGTCAATTTTCTCTAGAATTAGAGATATTGTTTTTATTGGAGAATCGCAAGCAGCTTCAAGGAAGATATCAGGCTCTCTTAATTCTAGATCATTAAAAAAAATTTTATTCAAACCATAGTCATAGTTTTGACCAGTGTGGACCAATTTATGGTCAAAATTTTCATCTAGCTTGGGTATTACTCTTGATAATCTTATGATTTCAGGCCTTGTGCCTAAAATTGTCATTACTTTAAGCATCTAGTTTTTCTTGAATATAGGGAAGTTTTGATAGTAACTTGACAACTTCATTTACATCAAGCCTGGTTGTATTATGTGAATTATAGTCGTCTAATAATTCGGAATTTAAATTACCTTTTTCAAAAAATTTATCGTAATTTAGATCTCTATCATCCATTGGAACTTTAAAGTATCTATCTTGTTCTTCAGCTTTTAATCTTTCTTCAGAACCCAAAAGTGTTTCATAAATCTTTTCTCCATGTCTTATTCCGATTGTTTTTATTTCAACTTTTTTGTTAAATATTTGCATAAGAGCTAATGCTAAATCGTTTATAGTTGAAGAGGGAGACTTTTGAACAAAAATATCTCCGTAGTTCATATTTGAAAAAGCATGCATCACCAAATCTACGGATTCTTCCAAAGACATTAGAAATCTAGTCATGTTGGGATCAGTTATAGTTATAGGTTTTCCAGATAGTATCTGATCAGAAAACAAAGGAATTACCGACCCTCTTGACGCCATTACGTTTCCATAGCGAGTCGCACAAATTTTTGTCTTTGTACCTTTTGCAACTCTAGCCTTCGATACCATTAGTTTTTCCATCATTGCTTTTGATAGGCCCATTGCATTAATTGGATAAACTGCTTTATCTGTACTTAAAAGAATTATCTTTTCAGCCTCATTTTCAAATGCAGAATTAATTACATTTTCTGCTCCTAAAATGTTTGTTTTCACTGCCTCTAAAGGAAAAAATTCACAAGAAGGTACTTGCTTCAAAGCTGCAGCATGAAATACGAAATCTATTCCTTTCATTGCTCTATCTATTGACGATCTATCTCTAACATCTCCCAGAAAAAACTTTACATTTTCTTTTTTTATTTGTTTTCTCATATCATCTTGTTTTTTTTCATCTCTACTGAAAATTCTTATCTCTTCAATATCTTCTTGTAAAAACTTGTTAACAACAGCGTTCCCAAAAGAGCCCGTTCCACCTGTTATTAATAATTTTTTATTTGCAAACATTTGAATATTTTATTTTGAAGACAATTTTAAAAGCATTTCGTCCCATGAAATAGATTTAAGGTTTAAAGCTTTATAAATTTTTTTTGAATCTAAGGATCTATCAATTTTAAAGCTTTCGTCGGGTATTATCTCAATTTTTTTTGAATAATACTTAGAAAATAGCTTAAGTAAATTAAACTTAGAAATTTTTTCTCCGCTTAAATGAAAAAGTCCGCTTAAATCTGGTTTTTCTAAAATGATTTTTTCTATAATGCTGCTTAAAAATTGAGTTGTAACTCCAGAAAAAAAAGCTTTTTTAAACCCTTTACACTCATCTTTTTGCGACAAGAACCACTCTAGCAACCCAAAGGATGTTTCAAATTCACGTCCAACAATGGAAGTACGAATAGTTAAATGAGGGTCTGTTGTAATCTCGCCTAGAAATTTAGAAACTCCATAAATCTCATTTGAATCAGGATAATCATTTTCATGATAATTACCCTTATTTCCAGAAAAAACACAATCAGAGCTGAGATGTATGATCTTGAAGTTTAATTTATCACTACAATTTTTTAAGTGATGAGAAAAAGAGGAGTTAACATTTAAAAATAATTCCTGATTTATTTTTTCATTATGTTTAGTAATACCAATACAATTGATAACAAATTCTGGCTCTAAATTAATCAAAAATTTATGAAATTCATCTTTTTTATTTGCATCCAAATCTGAAATTATTTTTTCAGGATAAAGATACTTATTTAAATCCCCTTTTTTTCTGACTGTGCCAAATACATTAAAACTTTTATTTTTGCTTAATTCATTAAAAATTGAATTACCTATCATGCCGTTTGAGCCTAATACGAGAATTTTAATTAAGTCTTCCATATTAAATAGATCTAAGCTCTTTCCAGGTTTTATTTGCACAATCTTCCCAAGATGGAATTTTTATATTTTTTGTTTTTTCTTGATAAAAATTAATCATTTTTTTATCTTCTAATATTTGAACTAACTTTTCTGAAAGTTCAAATGAACTATTAGGATTAAAGTAAATTACAGAATCTTTTCCAAACTCAGGCATAGGCTCATTACTTGAACATAAAATTAATTTATTCATAGCAATTGCCTCTAAAAGTATATTAGGACAATTTTCTGTTTTGGATGCAAAAATTACCATTAGTGAGAGTTGATAAATTGTTGGCATATGCTGAAATTCAATTTTACCAGTGAAAAATATTTTATTCTCAAGATTGAATTTCTTTATATACTTTTTTAAAGCTTGAAAGTATTTTTTATTATTTATTGATCCAATTAAATATAAATTGGGCATTTCTTGAAGTAATTTTTCCTTTGCAATTGAATAAGCCTTTATCACTTCAATTTGAGACTTATAAGATTCAATAGATGATGGATAGATTATGAAAGGTTCTCTAAAATTATAAATTTTTAAAACATCATTATGAATTTTACTTGAATTCATATCTACGCCATGGTTTATTAAAACTGTTTTTTTTAGTGGTTTTGTTAAATTTTTTTTTATTACCTCTTCAGCATAATTTGAAATAAAAATTACTAAGTCCGAATCTTTAAAACTTTTTAGCATTAAAAATTTTATTAAAAATATTCTTATTTTTTTTAAAAAAGATACTTCATTTCTGACTAATTCTTTAACAAATGGTTGCATGTTTCTAAACATTGTTACTTTCTTACAATTTTTGGGAGTCCAAGATATAGAAATTCCTCCTGGACAAAAAAGCACATCGACTCTATTTTTGAATAATAAAATTGGAATATAAAAAATTTCGTAAAAAATTCTAAGAATTGGATTATTCACTGGAAAAATTGTTTCATGAAGTTCTACATTGGATTTTTCAAAATTTAAATTTGAAAATTTAGATTTTAAAATTATTACTTCTAGAGATTTTTCTTCTTTTAGATTTTCAATTATTTTGTGAATGTGTGTTTGTCCGCCGCCATCCTTTAACGGAAATGTATTGACTAAAATTTTTTTATTTTTCACTTATCAAGTTTTTATTAAATTCCAACAACATCAGAGACGCCCATAACAAAGGATGAGCATCTCTTTTACCAGAAAGATGTAAATGGAAAAGTTTCGTGAGAGCTTCTTGATTTAGAGGCAAATTTTTATAATTTTCTTTATTGGTTATTTTTTCATTTGCCCAGTTTTTTAGCTCATTTCTAAGCCACGAATCTATAGGAACTCCAAAGCCTCGCTTTGGTCTATCAACTAAGCTCTTTGGAACATATCGATAAAGAAGTTTTTTGAGTAAATATTTGCTTTTAGACCCATTCAGTTTTAATTGATGTGGAAGCTCCATAGACCATTCAATCAAGCTTTTCTCTAAGAAAGGAGTTCTGGTTTCTAGAGAATAAGTCATGCTTGATAAGTCGGTTTTTTGTAAATAATCATCACATAAAGTGAATTTGCTATCTAGCCTCATTGATCTTTCAACAGCGTGTAAATTATCTGGAAAATTTTTTGATTCAATTTTAAAAAGGCTTTCCAAACCATGAGTAGACTTAATAACATCTTTGTTCAAAATACTATGAAAGTCTTTAGCTATACTTCTGCTAAAAGCAAATGATTCATCTATCGAAGATTTATTTAAAGCTGCCCCTAATAACTTAAAACTATGATTAGGTAAAAAACTTATGACTTTTGCAAAGGAAATTCTCATATTTTTTGGTAATTTAAAAAAAATATTCAAAAAATAGATAATCCTATAATAGTGATATCCCCCAAATAGCTCATCGCCTCCATCGCCTGTGAGACAAACCTTAACTTTTTCTCTTGCTAATTGAGAGACAGCCATTGAGGGAAATGCAGAGCTATCAAAAAAAGGTTCATCAAAATTTTTAAGAAAATCAGGTAGTAGCGATAGCAAATCACTTACTTCTAAAATTTTACAGGTATGCTCAGTATTTAAAAAGTTTGCTACCTTCTCAGCATATGGACTTTCATCATAATCTTTTTCTTTGAAACCTATGGTAAATGTTTTAATGGGGCGATTAGAGATTTTTGACATCATTGCAACAACAATAGAACTGTCTATTCCGCCAGACAAAAATGCACCTATTGGAACATCACTTATCATCCTTTCTCTGACAGAGTTATAAAGAAGAGATTCTAGTTCATCTATAATTTTCTCTTCATCTTTGTCTTTAAATTTATAGTTGGTTTTTATGGTATTTGAATTCCAGTAATTGTGAATATTGACACCTTGTTCATCAAATTCTAAAAATTGTCCTGCCTTGAGTTTTTTTATATTTTCGTTTACTGAAAATTCAGATGGGAAATATCCAGATTCAAGAAAATATCTAATTCCTTGTATTGAAAAATTTTTTTTAATTTTTTTGTTAAGTTTAAATAGACACGAGGGTCTTGATGCAAAATTTATGCCATTTTCTTCAAAAGAATAGTATAAGGGTTTTTCTCCAATTCTATCTCTAGCAAGATATAACTTTCTGTTAAATTTATCCCAAATAGCAAAGGCAAACATGCCATTAAGATATCTTAAAGTTTCTGAACCCCATATACTCCAGCACTCCAAAAGGACCTCTGTATCACTGGAGCCTTTAAAAATTACTTTTTTATTCTCGAGCTTTTTTCTTAATTTTTGGAAATTATAAATTTCTCCATTAAACACGCATACGAACTGACCGTTTGAGGAAACCATAGGTTGGTTGCCAGTTTCGCTTAAATCTAATATTGCTAATCTTGCATGCGCAAGCCCACATGATTCATCTATCCAAATACTCTCTTTGTCAGGCCCTCTAGATCTAATAAGAGAAATTGAATCTAATAAATCTCTTGAATTGATTTTTTCTTGAAAATTTACTTTTCCAGAAATACCGCACATTTTTTTACTTAGTTATAGATTCATTTTTATCAAAGTTCACGAATTCTTCTACTAAATAGAGGGGCCTTGATTTCACTTCATCAAAAATTGAACCAATATATTCGCCTATAATTCCAAGAAATAGTAAATTTATGCCTCCGAAAAAAGATACCAACACAGCTAAGGTTGTAAACCCTGAGACTATTTCCTCTGAAATAAAGTATGCATAAATTAAATAAAGAATTAATAGTACAGACAATACCGACAGAGTCAGTCCCATAAATATTGCATATTGAAGTGGTTTTTTACTAAATGAAACAATTCCTTGAAACGCAAAACTTATCATCCTAGAAAAGTTATATTTACTTTTACCAATTTCTCTCGAAGAAGAATCAAAGTAGATAGCTTTTCTTTTAAACCCAACCCAATTGAAAAGACCTCTGAGAAACTGATTTCTTTCTCTTATCTGTGTTCTAAAAACTTCTGCAACTTTACTTGAAATAAGTCTATAGTCTGCCTCACCCGGAGCTAACTGAATCTCTCCAATTAAACTCATTAGTTTATAGAAAGAATTAGATCCAAAAATTTTTAAAAAATTATTGTCTTTTGGAGAGTTTCTGATCGTAAAAACAATGTCATATCCTTCATCAAAAGACTTAAGAAGCTCGGGGATTAGTTCAGGAGGATGTTGCAAATCACAATCCATCATTATTATTGCATCAGAATAGGAATGATCTATACCGGCAACTAGAGACATTTGGTGTCCAAATCTTGAACTTAAAAATATTAAACTTACAGAATGATCCTCTTTAGCTATTGCTTCAAGTTTTAAAAAGGTATCATCACTTCCTTTATCAGCTACAAATAAAATAGAAATATCATATAAGGATGAAATTTTTTTAACTTCTTTTTTTAGAGCCCTGTAAAAAATTTCAATTCCTTCAGATTCATTATAAACAGGAGAAAGTATTGTAATAGTTTTCTTATTACTCATATTTATATAAGATTTTTTAGAGAATCTTCAAAATTTGTAAAATTATAACTACCCAAAGAAGCTAACATTTTTTTGTTACACCCATAATGGCTTTTAATATCATTATTTCTTAGTCTAGAGTCATCTTGCATCAAATCAATTTTTAATTCTGAGTTAGAAATCATTTTATTGAGAATCTCTTTAATATTTTTACTTTCTCCAGAGCATACATTAAAAATTTTTCCATAATTTTTTTTCTGTTGTGAAAGTAACCACATAATTTCTACAAAATCTTCAATGAAAATATAATCTCTAGATACGTCTATATTTCCTGTTTTTAAAACAAACTTCGAAGAATGACTTGCGCTTTGTTTAAATTCAATTATTTGATTTGCAAAATTGCCTAACGCAAGAAAATCAGGCATGCCTGGTCCAAACAAATTGAAAGGTCTCAGGATAAGAATCTTACAATTAGCAGTATGATTTTCTAAAGCAAATTCAGTTTGCTTTAATTTAGCCTTGCCATAAGCATTAAATGGATTTGGTTTATAAGTTTCTTTTATTGGCAAATCATCATCTGAAATAATTCCATATTCTGCAGCTGAACCTATCAATATTATTTTTACTTCTTTGCCTAAAGCTTTAGAAGAAAGAATTATATTTTTTGCAAATTTGAAATTTAAATCCTCTAAAGAGTTTTCAGAACTCTCCATCGGAGATCCAGCTAAATGAAATATATAATCCGGAGAAACATTCAAAATAACTTTTTTTATTTCTTCAATACTAAAATTTTGAGAAATTTTAAAATGTTTTGCATTAGGGATTTTTTTAATTCCTAGGGTAAATATTTCTGCTTTTTTTTTCTCTAAGAAATTTTTAAAATAAGAACCAGTAAAGCCTCCTGACCCTGTTAAAAGAATTTTCATTAATCTTTTAAGTATATAGACTTATTCTCTTCAAATTTTTCTACTGCTGATGAATAATCATCTATTCTTCCCATATCAAGCCATTCACAATCTTGTGGAAGACATTTAATTGAACTAGGTTCGTCTTGTAAAATCTTTCTCATTAAATCTGGAATATCTAAATAGACATCTTTTTTTAAATACTTTGAGATTTTATCCTTTTTTAGAACATTGATACCCATACTGACCATATATTCTAAGTTTGGTTTTTCTTCATATTTAATTAAACTATTGTTTTCATTTGAGTGAATCACTCCAAAATCTATTTCCACATTTCTTTTACTTGTCGCTATAGAAGCAGAAGCTTTTGATTGTAAATGTTCCTCAAAAAAAACTTTGAAGTCTAAACTAGTCAATATATCTCCATTCATCACTAAAAAATCTTCTTCTAATAAATTGAAAGCATTGGCTATTGGTCCGGCGGTACCAAGAGGTTTTGATTCGTAAGAATAATCAATAGTCATTCCTATTTTTTCGCCATTTTGAAAAAAAAGCTCAAACATTTGACTTAAGTAATTGACAGCCAAAATTACATTATCAAAGCCAGAACTTTTTAATTGTCTTAATATAATTTCTAATATTGGCATTTCTCCGAGTGGCATTAAGGGTTTCGGAATTATTTTGGTATAGGGTAAAAGTCTAGAGCCTTTTCCTCCAGCTAAAATTAAAGCTTGCATAATTTATATATTGTATAAATTAGACTTATAAAAATCTAAATTATTTTTCACAAAAGAAATAGTCTCTAACAGACCCTCATTAAAAGAAATTTTAGGCTGCCAATTTAATATTTTCTTTGCTTTTGAATTATCACTGACTAATTCAAAAACTTCACTGTTTTCAGGCCTAACTCTTTTATCATCCACAAAAATTTCTTGTTCCCTGTCAAGAATTTTCATAATTAGCTTAGCTGTATCAAATATTGAAATCGTCTTTCCATATCCTAAATTTATTACTTCTCCATATAATTTTTTACTTTCTATGGCGTTAATGAATCCATTTATGGTATCTCCAACAAAAGTAAAATCTCTAGTAGCTTTCAATTCTCCTAGTTTTAGATCTTGATTTGTTAAAAGTTGAGTAATAATAGTTGGAATTACTGCTCTTGAAGATTGTCTTGGTCCAAATGTATTGAAAGGACGAATTGTAATAACTGGAGTATTGAAAGAGTTATGGTAACTCTCTGATAGTTTGTCAGCAGCAATTTTTGTTGCTGAATAAGGAGACTGGCCTTGAAGAGGATGTTTTTCATCTATAGGTTTATAGATTGCTGTCCCATAAGTTTCTGAAGTTGATGTATTAATCATCAATTCAATATTATTCTTCCTAACTGACTCTAATACGTTGACTGTGCCTTGTACATTTGTCCTTACATAACTTAGCGGGGCAACATAAGAATAAGGTATTCCTATTAAAGCTGCTAAATGTAAAACGATATCGTGATTTTTTGTTTTACTATCCATAAAACTAGAATCTTCCACATTACCCTTCACTACCCTTAATTCCTTTTTTACTTCTGAGGAAAGAAAATCTAAATTTGACCAGTCACTTCTTGAATTATAGTGAAGCATTGCTGTAACTTCTGCCCCCATTTCGACTAAAGCCTCGCTTAAGTGACTTCCGATGAATCCACCTGCGCCTGTAATAAAAATTTTTTTTCCAGATATTTTCATAAGTTAAATAAATTTATCTATGATTTGTTCTCTTGGAACAGAACACTTTATGCATTGGTATAAAGAAAAATGATTGCCTAATCCAAATTTATAAACTTCAACATTCTCAAAAACTATTTCTAAAAACTTTAAAATTTCAAAACATGAATTTATATGCTCGTGTCTCATAAGATTAGAATAGTCTAAGTTGTACCTCAACTTAAATTCTAAACCAGTGCCTATTCTCCAAGCCAATCCCCATAAGAAACCTCCTTCAGACGGTATAGATGAAATAAACTCACCGTTTTCATTAAGACCTTTAGCTAGAGTACTAACTATGTAGGGTAAGTTTTCAAGGTGTTCCAAAGTAGCAAAAGAAACAATGTAATCATATTTTTTTTCTTCAAGATCACTTATGTCGGAATAAAAATTATTAACTTTGTTTTTATTTTTTGAATTTATATAAAGTTCCTTAAAAGGTTCAATGACATCGTAAGTTTTATAGGATTTATCAAAATCTAAATGATTCAAAGTACCAGCGCCTATTTCCAAAACATTTCTATCTTCTTTTATAAAATTATTTGCTTTTAAATGCATCCACCTCTCTAGCTTTTGCGCAATGGATGTTGCTCCTGATGAGCCTTGCCTATTATTCAAATAAATTGAATTATATATTTTTTCAATTTCTGGCTTCAGAGATGGTCTTATCTTTGGATAATTATTGATAAAGTAATCTATATTCACGAATTTATTCTATCTTAAATAAAAATTTAAAAATTAATTTTAATTAGAATTATGAATTTTTATATGAATTTCATTCCCTTTAGACACTATATTAATCTGGTCTAACCTCTCCCCAACTGAATGTCTGAAGTATCGAATTCCATAAAGCTCCTCCAACCAAAAAATATGATTGTTTTTGAAGGATATATTTCTGTCAATAATTAGAGAATTTTCTTTGTGAATACTGCTATTTTTAATATCTTTCGAAAGTTTTTTCCAAAAAATAATTTCTTCTTTTGTTCCCAAATAAATACCATAATTTTGCACAATAAAAAAAAGACTAAATGAAAAGATTAAAATCTTAAAAGATAAATTATTTAAAAAATCACTTGTCGATTTTACTAAAAGAAAAAAAATTGAAAAAATTGACAAGCCTAGTCCAAAAGATGGAAACACAAATACATAAGGAGGCATATAAAAAGATTTGTAGAGAAAAAATGGAGCCATCGTTAAAATTGTCCATAAGAATCCCATTATAAAAATTTTAAATAATTTGTTTTTATTTGGGACGCAAATTTTATTTGGTATTAAGTATGACATTAGCAAGGTCATTAAAATCAAAGAGATAGATATATAAATTCCTAAATTTTCAAATACGTAAGGAAAATTCATATAAAAGAGAGAAAAACTATTGAAAATCTTCAAAGCTAATGAGGTAAATCTGCTGGATTCGCTTTCAACAATTTCCTCCGAAGATATTTCAGAAGAAATTGTTTCAACTTCTTGATTATTAAGTTCAATTAAGGTTTCTACTTTTGGATTTCCAGGTAAGCCAAAATAAAGAAATACAAATAGCATTGTTACGAAAATAAAACCAGAGGATTGAAGACAAGATTTCTTGATCCAGTTATTTCCGTTCTTTAAAAAATTAACATAGAAAATATTAATTAGTATTAACAATATCAAGCCTGTAGCTTGCTCGTATATTAGTAAAATTAAAAACCATAAAGAATTTAAAAGAAATAATTTATACTTTTTATTTTTTTCATTTAAGTAACTCATTAATTTTAAAAAGAAAAATGCTACAAATGAATAACAAATAATCATATAAGAGCTTGATATCTGAAGGTAAGCTGACGCATTGAAAGGAAAGAATCCAAAAAATAGTGTCACAAAAACTGATAAAAACTTATTAGAAAAAAGTTTATAACTTAAAAGAAAAGTAAAATAACATGCCAAAAAAAACAATAAGAGGTTAAAAAAATAAATTAAAGCTTCACTTGACCCAAGAAAAAAATAAATTGAAGTTAAGAAGAAATAACCTAAAGGCCTGTAGAAAATCCCATAAGAGTTTACCCATTGTGAGATATTTCCTAAAAATCCAAATTCTTCAATACCTTGTATTTGGTTAAAATCATCTCCGTAAAAACCTATTATGCCGAACCAGATAAAAGGAAATATTAAGCCCATTAAAAGATATAAAATCCAAGAAGAAGAAGAAAAACTATTTTTTTTCATTTAATTTTTCAAAAAATAGGTTAATTTCCTGATTTCTTTTTGCATGTTTAATGAATTTTTGGACGTCAAATTCATAAGAAAATACAGAACTTTTGTAAAGTTTCCAAAAGAATGGATAAAGCATTATCGCTCTAATAAATAAGGAAGTAGATTGAATTATGTTTCCTTTCTTGAAGAGACTTTCATGAAAACTTTTTAAATATTTTTTAGATTCTGGCTTTCTATAAATTTTTAATTTGAAAAACCACTTTTCATATAATTTAAATAATAAATCTCTTTTTTTTAGGTCTTCTTTTATGATGTTTATCCCATATTTTTCATAAATATATAGATTTATAAGGCCAAAAAAACCAAAGAAAAATTGGGAATGTTTATTATCAGATTTTCCCCATGACTCTTCATAAACTCTAAGTTTTATTAGCGGTTCTTCTATCAAATAAAGCTCGTAACCCGCAATTATCATTTGTAGATACATATTGAAATCAATTGATTTTTGAAAAAAATTATCGTAATTGCCTATTTCATTTAGGACATTTTTTTTTATAAAAATTGAAGAATGCGCGAAAGGATTCATTTCTAAAAGTTTTTCTCTTAAAAAGGTTTTATTTGCCACAAAATTCGTTTTACCAGTAACATCTCCTTGGAAATTCACAAGTATAGAATTTGTTGCCACAAAATCTTTTTTATTCATCAAGCAAAAGTTAATTTGCTTTTCTAGTCTGTTATCAATGCAAATATCATCTGCATCAATAATTGCAATGTATTCTCCCTTGGATATATTAACTGCTTCATTCAAGGCATTAGCCCTTCCAATATTTCCAGGTTCAAGTATTTTTATTCTTTTATCGTTGAAGCTTTTTAAAATTTTTAATGAATGATCTTCAGATCCATCATCAACTAAAATATACTCAAAATTCTTAAAGGTTTGGTTCAAAACGCTATTTATTGTGTCAGATATA
>MDTG01388340.1_pt1 | contig 17669 bp, 22 predicted proteins | sample 811421 | NCBI WGS metagenome assembly MDTG01 (sample SAMN05326645, study PRJNA326480) | marine metagenome | isolation source: seawater | place: Pacific Ocean: South East | collected 2011
ATTGAACAACCATTACCACTATCATTAGACTTTCCCAAACAAAACATGATGGCAGACGCAGATTGGTGGTTCACCATTGTGAGAAACCCATATGACAGGATGGTATCCTGGTATGAATGGTCAATGTTGAATTCACAGGCACAAAAGTACTGGATAAAGAATGGCAGATATCCAGAAGAAGAGTGTGCAGGCAGATTGGAAAAAGCAAAATTATCAGAAGAAATATATCACAAAGGATTTGACACATGGTTGAAAGAGTATGTGCAAGTGGATTCGTATCTGTATGATCCACAGGCATCGTGGTTTGATCATGTGGACTTGATATGTAAAACAGAAAATTTACATACCGATTTTACCATAGTAAAAGAAAAGTTAGGGCAAAGTCTGGAACTGCGTAAGTACAACTGGACCAAGAAACAAACCAAGGTTTCTGAATATTACTCGGACTGGAGTTGGGGTTTTGTTTACGAAACATACAAGGAAGACTTTGAAAAATTCCAATATCCACAAACCCACTTTGACAGACCGGTACAACTATTCAGCTCTGAAGCGAACTAACAAAGACGGTAAAAGACATTACACCACTCCCACAGGAGAAGCAGTGCCTTCAGTGACCACCGTGTTGTCCAAAACAGCACCCAAGGAAAAAATGATAGCATTGGCCAATTGGAAGAAGCGAGTAGGCCAAGTCAAGGCACAACAGATAACCACAGAAGCGGCCAGTCGTGGCACTCGTATGCACAAGTATCTGGAAGATCATGTCAAGGGTGAAACACTGAAAGAATCTGTGTCCAATCCTTTTGCACAACAGTCATTGGACATGGCTAAAATTGTGATCAAGGAAGGATTGAAAAACTGCCAAGAGTACTGGGGTGTGGAAGTGCCACTGTACTTTCCCAAGGTGTATGCAGGTACCACAGACTGTGTGGGCATACACAACAAAAAACCTTCTATCATGGATTTCAAGCAAACCAACAAGCCCAAGAAGAAAGAATGGATACAAGATTACTTCTTGCAGTTGGCCGCTTATGCTGAAGCACACAACGAGGTACATGGCTCCAAGATCAAGAGAGGCGTGATACTGATGTGTTCAGCGGAATACAAATATCAAGAATTCCTAGTGGAAGGCAAAGAGTGGGACCATTGGCGTGATCAATGGTGGAAAAGGGTGGAGCAGTATTACAAACAGTTGACATAGCATGAAGACTCAGGCGTCCAAAGGCATAGACAGATTCCACAACATCATGAATCATGAGGAATGTGTGCAATTTGAAAATATATGCAATTCAGTAAACAACTGGTACCAGGCATGGTTGTTCAGAGCATACAACAGAAATCTACACAAACACCAATGCATGGTATGGAACTGGAAGCTGACCACTGATGATCAAACAGACAAGGTGTTCAGGCATTCAGATCTGGACGATATCAACTGGCGTGATGACCTACATCCTATATTCAGAACAGTGTATGAAAGGGTGTTGGCACTGGAACCAAGAGCACACAGGGTGGTCAGGATTGGATTGAATGGCATGACCAAAGGTGACTTTTCCATGATCCATGTGGACCAAGAGCTTGAGAATCCTACCAGGTCATTTGTGTTGTATTGCAACTCAGAATGGCAGGATGAATGGGGTGGTGAAACATACTTCGTGAAAAAAGAAGGATGGAAGAACCTGGCCATGACAGGATATGATGATATATCACCTGATGACATCACATTCACAAACAAGGTGGAACCTGGTAACTGTATAGGATTCAATGCATTGTATCCACACGCCATATCTCCTACCAGCATAGACAGAATAAGATTGACCTATAACATTATTTTTGAGATAAAATACTGATCATGATGGCAGGAATAATGACCAACAAGAATTTCGTCCATCCTGACACAGTGGAAAAACTGTACAGATACACACAGGATGCCATCACATGGTATTGGGCACAAAAGTTTGATCAAAGATTTGGACAGATGTGGCTGGATGCTGATCAACAGTTTCAGGAAGTCATAGATGACTGTGGCCTGAATAATCCCAAGGCAGTGATATCCGCTCGTAGACGCACACAGGATTCTGGCACTTACAAGATCACAGAAGGCCGAGTGTGTGCAGTGATGTTGAACAATGATTACCAATCTGATTGGGGAGGTGGACTCACTGTGGGCAACACTCATTGTGCCATAGAAGGAGGCACAGTGGTCAGATATCAAAACCAAACACAGTTGGAACAGGCTCCTGATCATATCAATATTGTTCAGACCATATTGTATGTGTATGAAACTTAAAAAATATCCTGATTTTGTGACCACAGATGAGTTACAGGAAATACAAAAAATTTTAACAAAACCGAGATGGCGTTACAAACGATTCGGAGGTGCCCAATACTTTTGGTGGTTTGAAGTGCTGAAAGAAATCAAAGGAGATCCTGTGTGGCTCAATGAATGTGAGGACATATGGCGTACATTATATGACAGGATATTGTCCACTGCTGGACCAAAGTATGTGATGTATCGTTATATCATCAACGGACAATGCATGAACCAAGACTCTGCCATACACACAGACTTTCCCAAGTCCATGGATGATGTCACAACCTGGATACTGTATCTAAATAATCAGTCCGTGCAGGGTGGACACACTGTGTTTTATGATGACCAAGATCAACAGATTGGTACACAGGAACCAGTGCCTGGCCTGGCCATTGAGTATGATTCCAGAGTGCGACATCAAGGTCTTGCACCTACGAATGCCAACACCATGCGAACTACTCTGGCACTACATGGCAAGTACGATAAATAAATTGCATAACAGGATCTAAATTTATGGCCATAAGACAAATATCAAAAATTCAACACAGACAAGGCTTGTATGAAAGTTTGCCACAACTATCAGGTGGAGAACTAGGATGGGCAGTAGATTCAAGAAGATTATTCATAGGTAACGGTTCACTCACAGATGGTGCACCAGTTATCGGCAACACAGAAATATTAACACAATTTTCCGACTTACTAGATATAAGCTCTGGCTACACTTACAAAGGTGAGCAAGGTGGTTACACAGTCAAGACTGGTGAACTAACTTCCACACCAATAAGCAGAACACTACAAAAGAAAATGGACGAGAGGGCTTCGGTTCTGGACTTTGGCGCCGTGGGGGACGGTACCACTGATGACACAGAAGCGATCAACAGAGCCTTCAAAGAGCTATTTTGCAGAGAAGCAAGTGTAGAGACTCGCAGAGCTTTGTTTTTTCCTGCTGGTACATACAAGATATCAGCACCGTTGAAGATTCCTGCCTTTGCCAAAATGTTAGGTGATGGCATGGATTCATCAATCATCAAACTGGACAATGATGTCACATCCACTGTGGCAGACTATGTGGCCAGAACTGCTGACTCCAAACAACAAACAGGCGCCAACATTGGTTCCAACAACGCCACTGTACCTAGCAACATTGAGATAGAAGGACTTACATTCAAGACTGAAGAATCCAATGATGCAGTATTCCTGGCAGACAGGGTACAAGGACTGACCTGTCGCAATGTAGGTTTCGTAGGAGTTCAGACAACCACTGATGTACAGAATGCAACCAACGGTACCTGTGGTGTAAGATTCGCCGGCACGGCTTCACAGGTTCCTACCAACATGGTGTTTGATGCCTGCAAGTTTACCAATCACACTTATGCCATTGAAACAGGCATATTGATCAGAAACCTTGTGGTAGCAAATTCCAGATTCAATGTGTTGTATCAAGCGATATTGCTTGGTTCAGCATTGACCAACAATGGTCCAATTGGTGCAAAATTTCACAACAACCTATTTGATGATGTATATGCCCAGGGCATATATGCAGTGTTGGCTACCAATGTGATATCTTCACAGAATGTGTTCCTGGATGTAGGTACCAGTCTACAGGGTGGCACCGCAACGGCGGCCACTGCCATTGTACAATTTGATGCCAACAACTCAGTGAGCATAGGTGATGTGTTTGAAAGAACAGACACAGAAGCAGACACCCATGCCAGGATAAAGTTTGCGTCAACAGGCAAAGGTGTGGCACTGGACACCAGAGATTACAGGCTGGGACAGTTTGCTACAGAGTTGGGTGAAAGTGCCAACATAGAAAACAACAAATCATCTGCAGGCACAATCAAAACAATCAATGCGTCATTGATCAACGGTATTGAAATGCGATACACCATCGTGAGAGACAGTGCTGAACGAACAGGTACATTCAGATCTTCCTGTACTTCATCACCAGTATTTGATGATGATTTCTCCGAAAATACATCCACTGGAGTGACCTTGAGTGCCAGTTTTTCCGGGTCAACTTTAAGCATACAGTACACCTCAACCAACACAGGACAAAACGGTACAATTCGTTTTTCTGTGAACCATTTAAACTAATAATTTTTTCTACCAATTTCGTTGCACTATTCCTGTAGAAGTGCTATATATATTCGTATGTCAGAGATTCTAGTAACAAAAAGAAACGGGGACAAAGAGCCATTAAATATCGAAAAATTACACAAGGTTGTAATGTGGTCCTGTGAACATCTCACAGGTGTCAGTGCCTCAGAAGTCGAAATAAAATCGCACCTACAATTTTACACAGGTATCAAATCACATGATATCCAGGAAACATTAATCAAATCCGCTTGTGATCTAATCACAGAAGAAACACCCAACTACCAATATGTGGCAGGTAGGCTGATCACATACCATTTAAGAAAAATGGTGTATGGACAATTCAAGCCTTGGCCACTTATGGAAATTATCAGCAAGAACATTGAACGAGGATATTATGATCCTGAATTGTTGAACACATATTCAGATGCAGAATGGCAAGACCTGGAACAGCATATCGATCATGACAGAGATGAAACATTAACTTATGTGGCCATGGAACAGTTCCGTGGCAAATATCTTGTACAGAACCGTGTGAATAACACTGTGTATGAAACTCCACAGGTATGTTATATGCTGATATCAGCATCATTGTTCAGCAACTATCCCAAGCAGGAAAGAATGCAATGGGTCAAAGATTATTATGATGCCATTTCAACCTATCAACTATCCTTGCCCACGCCAGTGATGGCAGGTGTAAGAACTTCACAGAGACAGTTTTCGTCTTGTGTGCTGATTGAATCAGATGATTCATTGGACTCTATCAATGCCACCACTTCCTCTATCGTGAAATATGTTTCACAGAAAGCAGGCATTGGCATAGGTGCTGGTAGGATCAGAGCAATCAAAAGCCCCATCAGATCTGGTGATGCATATCACACTGGTGTGGTGCCATTTTACAAATTGTTTCAAGCGGCCACTAGGTCATGTTCACAGGGCGGAGTAAGGAATGGAGCGGCCACACTATACTATCCTATCTGGCATCTAGAAGCAGAAGACCTGTTGGTATTAAAGAACAACAAGGGCACAGATGACAACCGTGTGCGTCATATTGACTACGGAGTACAGTTTAACAAGCTGATGTATGAAAGGCTATTACAGGGGGCGGATATTACTTTATTTTCGCCACATGATGTGCCAGATCTATATGATGCCTTTTTTGCAGATCAGGCCCTGTTCAAAGAACTATATGAAAAGTATGAACGCAAAACATCTGTCAGAAAGAAAACAATCAAGGCCATTGATTTGTTCTCGCAGTTTGTACAAGAACGCAAAGACACAGGAAGAATTTATTTGATGAATGTGGACCATGCCAACGATCATGGATCATTCGTCACAGAAGAAGCACCAATCAAACAATCCAATCTGTGTTGCGAAATTGATCTACCCACCAAACCCATGAAAGACATATTTGATGATTCTGGTGAGATTGCATTATGCACATTATCAGCAATCAATTGGGGTGCTTTCAAGGAACCAGAAGACATGGCCAAGGCCTGTAAACTGGCAGTCAGAGGATTGGATGCATTGTTATCATATCAGAACTATCCTGTGAAGGCGGCCGAGAATGCCACACGGAACAGGAGACCATTGGGTGTGGGCATAATCAATTTTGCATATTGGTTGGCCAAGCATGACTTTACATACACAGACCCTGCTTGTTTGCCTGAGGTAGACAGATGGGCACAACATTGGTCTTACTACTTGATCGAAGCATCAGTAGAACTTGCAGAAAAACATGGACATTGTCCATTGTCGAAGCAAACAAAGTATCACACAGGTGTATTGCCTGTGGACACATACAAAAAGGATGTTGATGAACTTGTACCACACCAAGATTTGGTGGATTGGACAGGACTCAGAGCCAGATTAAAGAAGTCTGGTATCAGAAATTCCACACTGATGGCATTGATGCCTGCAGAAACATCAGCACAAATATCAAACAGTACAAATGGTATAGAACCACCTAGATCATTTGTGTCAATCAAGCAATCCAAACACGGTGCTTTAAAGCAGGTGGTACCCGAATACAGGCGCCTTAAGAACAAGTATGAACTGTTATGGAACCAGAAATCCCCTGAAGGGTATCTAAAGATTATGGCAGTTCTCCAGAAGTATATTGATCAAGGCATCTCGGTAAATACAAGTTACAATCCAGCTTTTTACGAAGATGAAAAAATACCTATGAGTGAACTCATAAAGCACATAGTTATGTTTTATAAGTACGGTGGTAAACAATTATACTACAATAACACTCATGACGGGCAAGGGGAAATAGATGTCGACCGTGATGTTGCAGATCCTGTAGAAGCAGATGTTCTAGAGGAGCTCGAAGAGGATTGTGAAAGTTGCAAAATATAAAATTTTTAAGAGGTTAACATGACGGTAATGAATATGAGGAGGCAGGATCACACAAAGAGTCTTGCTTTCCTAGACGACACAGGTGGCTCTGGAGTACAAAGATATGATGTTATCAAGTACAGACAGTTTGACAAGCTCACAGACAAACAACTAGGTTTCTTTTGGAGACCTGAAGAAGTTGATGTTGTCAAGGATTCCAAGGACTTTAAGGAGCTCACGGAATATGAACAACACATTTTCACTTCCAATTTAAAAAGACAGATCATACTGGACTCTGTGCAGGGTCGTTCACCCAACCTGGCATTGTTGCCATTGGTGACCATTCCTGAACTAGAAACTTGGATTGAAACATGGGCATTCAACGAAACCATACACTCCAGATCATACACACACATCATTAGGAATGTGTACTCAGATCCATCCAAGGTATTTGACACCATGATGGATATCAAAGAAATCACAGACTGCGGTAAGGACATTTCCAAATATTATGATGACCTTATTGAATATGGCGGGTACTATCAGTTGTTGGGCTATGGCGTACACACAGTGAACGGCAAGGAAATAGACATCAACAAGATGGCACTCAAGAAGAAACTATGGATGTGTATCAATTCAATCAATGCATTGGAAGGTATCAGATTCTATGTGTCATTTGCCTGTTCGTGGGCTTTTGCAGAACTTAAGAAGATGGAAGGCAATGCCAAGATCATCAAGTTTATCTGTAGAGATGAAAATGTACATCTTGGATCAACACAGACCCTGTTAAAGATATTGCCCAAGGATGATCCAGACTTTGCACAGATCAAGGAAGAATGTGCAGATGATGCCAGAGCATTGTTCTTACAAGCAGTGGAACAAGAAAAAGAATGGGCACACTATCTGTTCAAAAATGGTTCCATGATTGGTTTGAATGAACAACTGTTGAACAACTATATTGAATGGATTGCCAACAAAAGAATGATTGCCATTGGATTGAAGTCACCATTCAAAGGTGGATCCAATCCTTTGCCTTGGACACAGAAATGGATAGCAGGTGCTGATGTACAGGTAGCACCACAGGAGACAGAGATATCATCATACACCATTGGTGCAGTCAAACAGGACATTGATGAAAACACTCTCAAAGGCTTTAGTTTATGATCACAGTTTACACCAAGTATCTGTGTATCTATTGTGACAAGGCCAAATCATTTCTCACAAGCAAGAACATCGAATTCAAGGAAATGAACATCATGGAAGACAAGGAAGCCATGGAGTTCATTGTGGCCAAGGGTCACAAAACAGTTCCTCAAATTTACCACAACGATAAAGTTATCTCCGGTGGATACACTGGGCTAACTAAATTAAAAGAGGGTAAATTAGAGGAATTGAAGAATGACATCCAATAAAGAAATCCAAGTTTTTATACTGACCAACGGTAACGAGATGATTGCTGACATACAGGATCATCACGACGACCATTACACCATCATGAAACCAGCTTCGGTGGTGCCTGATCAAACAGGCAAAATGAATCTGGTACCATCATCACTGACCTTTGATATGGAAAAATCCGTGAGACTAAATAAAAGCAGTGTTGCTATGATCATGGAACCAAACTCATCTGTTAGAGAAACATACAACAAGATCACTTCCAAGATCATAACACCAAGCAAACCAGCAATTTTAAAAGGATAAGATGCCAGGAGTAGTTAGATTAGGAGACATTAATTTGGGTGGTGGCGTAGTAGTCACCGGCAGATTAGATGTACAGGTCAATGGTAGACCCATTGTGTGTACCGGCGATATCGTGACACCACATATCTGTTGTGGACTCCCTGGATGCACCATACACTGTGCGGCCATAACCACACTGGGTTCACTGAGCGTGACGGCTGGTGGACGACCCGTGGTGTACATAGGATCACCGGACTCATGTTTCCATCCCAGGATCACAGGCTCACTGGATGTTAATGTAGGAATAACCTAATGGCTTGCGGATCAGGTTTATCAGCATTAACCATGGTAGCAGGTGCTGGTCTACTGGGCGGAGTCGGACTAGGACTTCCAGGACCATTGAGTTCAGCACTATCATCATTTTCATCACTAGGTCCCATATCGGCTATCCAATCAGTGGCCAGTAATGCACTGGGCAGTATTGGCAGTGGATTAATGGGCAGTCTGACATCATTGGGATCAGGAGTATTTTCATCACTGGGTGATGCCATTGGTCTTAATCTGGCAGGTACACTGGGCTCGGCCATTGGAGCAGTCACGGATATCACAGGACTGGCTGGTGGTATATCAGGACTGGCCAACGGCATACTAGGATCTGATTTGGGTGTGTTTGCACAACATCTATCAGGTGCGGCCGGCTTTGCCACATCAGCCAATGAAATACTGGGTGGTGTGATGTCAGCAGGACTGGACACTGTATCAGGCACATTCGGAGGTTTCTTGCCTCAGCTCACTGGTGGACTTTCCAATATCAACTTAGCCCTACCTGATTTTGCCGCTGACTTGGTGGACATAGGTTCAGTGATCAACTTTGCTGATCTAGGCAACTTTGGTAATCCTTTGTCATTGGTCAAAAACTTTTCAGGACTGGCAGGTGGCTTGCCTATCATAGGTGATGCCATTGAATCGGTAGGACTATCATCCAATGCAGTATTAAATGTATTGAACTCCACGGACAATGTGGGTTCATTGTTGAATGCGTCCATTGACAATGTGCTAGGGTCCACGGGTATTGTGGGCGACCTAGTGGGAGATGCGGCCGGTATCGCAGGTTCCACATTGGTAGGTGGACTGGGTGCAGGTGCCTCACAGTTTTTCCAGACAGCAGGTATCAATCCATCATCAGCAGGTTCATTTGGTAAAGTGATCAACACTGCACTGGGCACGGTCACAGGCGACAAATTATCAGAAGTACAAACCATCTTTGGATCAGGTATCAGAAACTTGGACAACATGGGAGAAATGTTGAATCCAGAAAAATTATTCCAAGCATCAGGTGATGCACTGACATCTTTCACAGGCGTGCAATCAGGTGTGGCTAACAACTTGCAGGATGTCATACAACAACAAAAGAATCAATCCAGTTCAGTACTGGAACCAATATTTGTATAAGGGTGTAACATGGCATTAGTAGATAAAAATTTAAATCCAAAGTTCACAGGCTATGGAAAAAAACTACACAGAGTGGTTGATCCTAACCAGGCAGATGCCGCTCAGGCAGTGGCTTATGGCCTACAACAAATCAAGGAAGTGTTCAACTCAACACCACAACAGTTGGCCACAGTGGGCAACACACTGGAAACAACCAAAGGACTGGATCTGATTGAAGCCATGACGGCTCCATTACCAACTGATGTGATTGACTTTTACAAGGACACATTTGGCACAGGCACTGGTGCCAGGAATGAATTTTTGCTCACAGACGTCATAGGCACCGTGGCAGGTTACGGTATCACCACGGAACTGGAAGGTGTGGTATCTGCCATACAGGCCATGGAGACGGTGGGTGCATTCACAGAACTCACAGGCACATATGGCGTGTACACCACCATGAACAAGGTGCTGTCAGGTGACTTTGACATAGTAGAAGAAATTGCCGCGGTAGGATCTATATCTGGAGGTGGAGGTGGAGTGGATCCTGATCCAGCATATCCACAGTACAAGGTCAAGATTGTGATTCCAGCACCATACAAATGTGCAGGCAATTATGAGGAAGTACAGGTACATGAAATACAACTGAATGGACTGGCAGGCGGTGGACAATCCACTGATCCTTTTTCGCCTGACTTTACTGCTGTCAGAGAAGAAGCCATGTCATGTTTGATCAGCAAGGCCGGAGAAGTGATACAAGACATTGCCACTGCATATCCCGTGCAGGCCGCATTGTCCAACAGGGCACACGAAAACATAGAAGCACAACTACAAAGAGATTTGGACAACCAGGCCAAAGCGGCACTGGATCTCACAGCCACTCCAAAGAACACCAAGACACCAGTGATCAGATTGGCCAATGGATTACATCAATCAGGACTGGACGATTCATTGGGTGGAGAATCATTCATACTGGAAACGATGGCAGACAGGACCACTCAGTCAGGACAGGCCATCATAGCCGCCATGAGAGAAGGCAGAAACATTCGAAGACTGCAGGACGCAGGCATACCTACCAATGATTTATTCCTGAACACCACATTTAGAACTCCTGAAAAGGCACCATTGGAGACATCCACATTCTCCGTACAAGAAGCTCGAGACAAAAGAACAACTTAATGTTGACAGACACAGAATTATTTGCTATAACAAAATAACATTTACAAAAGGAGTACCAATGACAAAAATCTGGAATAAAATCAAAGACAAGAAGGATGCATGGATACTGGTCATATTTTTTGTGTTGGTGTTCCTACTTGCATCATGCACCTGGAAGTCACCAGCTGATCACAAAAGAGAAAAACTTTCCATTGAACACATTCATGGTCCAAACTGTGACCATCCTGCGTTCAGAGTGGGCTTGATATAATGAGTAATATTGCAGGCAAGGTATGGGGGCAGACAGAATGTATTGAAGCCAATGCCTCCTGTGAGTTTCACAGAATAGATATCAAAAAAGGTGGTACCTGTTCCAAACACAAACACAAACACAAATACAATGGCTTTTATGTGGTGTCAGGCAAACTGTTGGTCAGGGTTTGGAAAAACTCATATGACCTAGTGGATGAAACCATCATCGGTCCTGGGGACTACTGTGCCGTGGCACCTGGTGAATATCATCAGTTTGAAGCCATGGCAGACACACTGGCCTTTGAACTGTATTGGGCCACTCTATTCCACGATGACATCGAAAGAGAGTCAGTGGGTTACCAAAAAAAGTAATAAATACACTTGCGTCTGAGGTTGACACTATGTATTTTTCTGTTATAATCATAGTAACATAACAAAAGAAGGTGAGGATTTATGAGGGCTAGAATAATGACCTTGTTTAAAACTTTTATTTTCGGCGTTTTAGTAACGATCTGTTTTTGGGCATATAAAGCCAACTGGATCACAGAGTTAGACACTCCGCACGAAGTACTGTATGTAAGAGATGAACCACAGTTACAGCCGTTGATGGAAGGACAACCATTGACCATCGAACACATAGTAAACTGGGCACAGGTATTCAAGGGAGAAGCTGATCCGGTGGAAATTGAATGTGTGGCAAAGAATATGTATTTTGAAGCTCGATCGGAAGGCACTGCTGGCGTGTATGCAGTGACCAATGTGGTGTTCAATCGCATGAAATCTGAAAGATATCCCAACACCGCCTGCGAAGTCATAGAACAGGCCAAGTACTCTACTTGGTGGCTGAAGGAAAAAGGCAAACTGGTTCCAATCAAGAATGCCTGCCAATTTTCCTGGTTCTGCGATGGCAAGTCCGATGAAATCAAAGATGTGGAATCCTACAACGATTATCTGGATTTGGCCAGATACATGATCGTGACAAAAGATACCATACTGGATATCACGGATGGTGCCACATTCTATCATGCAGATTATGTCAAACCCAAATGGCGTTTATCCAAACACAGAACGGTGATAGTTGGTCGTCATATATTCTACAAACAGTAGATGACATATATCACTATTTTTTTATTCTTTTTGGTCAAGCACACCATCTGTGACTTGATGTTGCAAGGCACACTTCGTTTCAGAGCAGACAAGATGCCATACATCAGATCGCCCAAAGCCCATGGACACTACATGGATCATGGCATAGGCACTACTCTATTGCTATTATGGTTCTGTAACCCGTATATCGCCCTGTGTGTAGGCATACTGGACTACATTATACATTGGCATATCGATTGGTTTAAATCCAATGTTATTCGATGGTCTGGATGGGATTTTCCTACTCCAGGATTTTGGTGGTTACAGGCATTGGATCAAACTCTACACTATGTCACATATTTTATCTTTACTATATATTTGGTTGACAACGGATTAATAGATGTTACAATATTATTATGATTAATAGAACATTGATTACTTTAACGAAGTTTGCAGTAGGTGTGCTGGTATTGTTTTGGATACTGTTGGCATTTACGGCAACTGCAAGAGCTGAAGGCTTGAAAAATTGGCACATAGTTGGCACTTTTTTATATGGACTTCAGCAGAATATTAATGACAACACCTTGAGACATGGATGGGCTGAAGAGCGAAATCAGGCATTGAAGCAATGGTTGAGGAACTCTGGACAGAATGTTGATCGTACCACTAGAACTATCGATCAAAATTCCAACAGATCATACAGGTAACAAGGTTGTAACATAAATAGAAAGGAACACTAGCATGATAGAATTGGCACTGATCGCTTATGGCGGTTATCTAGTTTTTGGCTGGCTTGTAGGCTAAAATTAGTTTTAGGAGCAAATATTGAGCCCACGATTTTTTTCAAAAGCTCTCAAAGAGCGAGAAGTAATTATTAAGGCTTTAACCAAACAACTGTATGCTAGGGATCCACAGGATCCCTTATTACAGGAACTGGCAAAACAAAAATCACGAGTAGAACCTAACCTGGTAAAGAATGCAATCAAAGAGTATAAATCCGGAAAAATTAACATCATCGACAGATAATGATGACAACTGGTTCAAGCGACTTCCATTGGATGACAAGATAAATAACATTAGACAAAGGATAGCTTCGATGCAAGAGAAAATCAAAAACAACGAAGTACTAAACGGGCTTGACAACAAAGAATAAGTTCATTATTTTTTAAACAATCACACACACATGACAAATTTTATAACAAAGATTTGGAACAGTATCATGGCTTTCTTTTTATGGGGGCGAATAAGATTGGTACCTTCAGACGACAAGATACTGCAACAGGTAGCAAATCCCATACACTTTGACAATCCTGTGAAAACATATTGGCTGTCACAGAAAATGTTCAAGCTCATGAAAGACGAAAGAGGCATTGGATTGGCAGGACCACAGTGTGGAGTGCCACTTCGTATATTTGTGATGTATATCGACAGGAACCGCTTTGTGTGTATCAACCCTGCCATCATCAAAACAAATGGCGACAAGGTAACAGAATGCGAAGGTTGTCTGTCATTCCCAGGCGAGGAATACATGATACCAAGGTTCCCTGACATATATGTCAAGTACCAAACAGTCACTGGTCGTGTGGTGCATGAAGCCATGACAGGAATCAAGGCTCGTTGTTTCCAGCATGAACTGGATCATCTCAACGGAATTACATTTCACAAAAGAAAGGCATCATAACTACTAGCATGAAGCTGGTAGTGTATCACCACCCTTATCAATGGCAATCCTTTTTTCATTCTGAATGGTTCGAAGATATTCGCAATGAATTCTTTGACATAGAATTATATGAACCTGACAAACATGATCACCGAGATGATGTGTGGGTCACGGGTTGCAATATCTATATCCACAAGGATCAGCAAGAAAAATTACAGGGTCGCAAGGTATTGGTTGATGTGACCTGGGAATCATCCACAGGCAAATGGGGCATTGACATGACCACTTCCAATCCTGATAATCTGTTTGTGTTTGGTGATCAGGGTCAGTCCCAGGGCAACAGGCTGTACTGTCCAAACTTTTTTAGATATCAAGAAGCACTATGGTCCAAGCATGGCGAATATGCCAAGGTCACACCAGGCACCAGGGTACCTGACAAAAAGTTTTTGTTGCCCATCAACAGAGGCCGAGGATGGCGATTGGATGTGCTGGACACATTGGAATCACATCTGGATGAATCATTATGGTCATGTGTGAGCCCTCATGGAATAGAACTACCTGGATACTGTCCCAGAACTGGAGGCGACAACAAGATTGGCAAAAGATCAGATACCAGATACTGTGCAGGACCGTGGTATGATCGCACACACTTCTCAATCGTGTTGGAGACACAAGCAGGCAAATGGAAAGGCAATGAAAATGTGTTTCTGACAGAAAAAACATACAAGCCCATATCCATGGAACACCCATTCATTATCATGGGTGCCAAAGGTTCATTAAAGATGTTACAGGATCAAGGTTTCAAAACATTTCCTGAACTATGGGATGAATCATATGATGATCTATACTATCCTGACAGACTGCACGCCGTCAAAGAGATCGTGGATAACTTTATCTATTACAAACCTTTGACACAACAGACCATCAAGAAACTGAAACACAATCGCAAACTGTATTTTAACCAAGATATCATTCGTGATGGATTGATCAAAGACTTCATTGAACCCGTCAAAACATGGTTGACTTCCTGACCAAAAAGTCGTATAATTAAGTATAAATTAAGAAAGGGGCTAACATGAAGTGGTTATTAATCGCATCAGCTATGAATCTGCAACTAACATATGGTGATGAAGCCAGTTGTAGATCGGCACAAACTGAACTAAAACAAGAAATACCTTCTGCTATCTGTATTCCAGCAGGCGAAGAACACAATATTTCTCAAGTAGATCACATCCTGGACAAGGTAGAAAAGTTTTTGGATATCGTGATTGAAAAACAAGATAAGGCAAACAACACACAAAAGTCTGATCCAATGCCTCAGTCAATTGACATGATCATGGAAAAGGGCAAACAGTGTATGAGATCTTATGGGAGAACAAATTGCGAGCTTTGATACAATATGCTAGATATTCAGGTGTGTGGTTGACTTGTACTGTAAATCCATTACACTGGAGATTAACATTCTTACCATTGCATGACAGTGAGATGACTGGTCGTACCGAGTATAATTTACAGATAGGTCCATTAGGTTTACAGGTCTGTATCGACAATGGCAAATGGTAACAAAAAAGACAAGAACAAACGCCGTAAGATTGCTGGACTTTTCCTCCATATGTTTGCGAAAGGTTCTCCGTGGTTTACGAAAATTGTTCGTAATCGTAAGAAATACAATCGTAAGACCAAGCACAAGAATGATGAAAAAGATATTTAAAAGACACTGGCGCTGGTTCTATCACAAGGAAGGCTGGATGTATTATGGCTATGCCATGACAATAGTAACATTCCCCTTGATATGGTATTTCATGACCATAATAGGCGTGATGGTATTTTATCCTGTGCTGGGTTACTTTGGCTGTGAAAGACCATGAGAATGTACACATATGAAGCAGTGGTCAAGGACCGTTGTTGCTGGCAGAAGACAGTGACAGGCACAGTCAAGGCTCGTGACGATGAACAGGCCGAGAAACTGGTCAGAATCATTCCTAATTTTATTTCGTTGACAAAACTACAAAAGAAAGTATAATAAAAATATGACAATGCATCTTGAAAAGCCACATCTAACCACGACTAGGTACAGTCGCAAGAAAAAACCTTTGAGTGACAAGGAAGTGGCAGACATTAAAACACAATGGAAAGCACACAACAAACTGATGAAAAGGATTAGACAACCTGAGATGCAGATGGACTTTGATCAGTATGTAAAATATGTGAGAGGTAAACACACAGTGAAAGTATTAAAGACAGACAAGGTTAAGCCTTTTGAAGAATCAGTAAGAAAAGTAGAAACTGTTAATCCTGAAAAATGGACAGTGTGCGTCAAGAAAGATGAGAACAAGTACACAGGATCCTATATCAAGGGCATTGGCATGATGCACAAATCCAATCTGGTGCCCATTACTTCCAAGGAACAGGCCAAAGAAGTATCCACTATGCGCCGTAACTAAGTAAAAGCATGAAGTATGTTATTCTAATCAGTGCCTGTCTAGCACTCACAGGATGTTTCTGGGCACCTTTGATAGGGATATGGCCCAGCATAGCAGTCAACACAGGAGCCAATGTGGTATCGTTGGTGAGCACGGGCAAGACTGTGTCAGACAATGTGTTGTCAGAAGCCACTGGTGAGGATTGTAGCATATTTGACATCTTCATCAAGATGGACATCTGCAAGAGCAAGGGACTGCCCAAGATCAAGACCAGAGAGGAAATACTGGCATTCCAGAAAGCCAATGGCATACCTCGCAGTGGTATCAGAGATGATCTGACCATGGCTTATTACAATCGCATGAAGGAAGTGCAGGCCTGTTATGATTCCGGTGAATGCGTCAACGAGGAAGAACAATCCAAGATCAGTCCTTACAAAAGGTACGGGTGGTTCCAGGTACATGATGAAGGAATCTGGTACGGCAAATACATCCTGATGGACAGATACAACTTCAGGATCTACGGTAATCCAAGAGATGCGTCCAAGTACAAATAAACTTGTAGAGTTTTTCAAACACTCATATCGCACGGACCAATTTGCATTTTGGTTGGAGATGTGGTCTTCCATATTGGTGATCACAGGTTCCACCATACTGACATTCACTGTGTTGGATCCTCGACCAGAAATATTCATTCCATTCTATTGGCTGGGTGCCCTGTTGGGACTATGGGGAGCATATCGCAGAAAACTGCCCTGGCTCATGTTGCTTACAGGATTCTTTACCATTATGAACTCCATTGCACTTTGGAGGCTGTTCGGTTAACCAAAACACTTGTATTTTTTCCACAGGCTGTGTTATAAAATATAAGTATTTTTGCAAGGCGGTATTCACCACCTGGGACATAACTGACGCGGACCAAAGTCCTTTTAGAGATGTGTAACTCTTAACGCCAGCCCTATAAGTCATCGGCTTTAGCTCAAATACAACAACATAATAAGGAGATAATTTATATGAGATTAATAGTCTTGTTTATTGGTCTGTTTATGTCGACTGAGTCTTGGGCTGGAGAATCCAAGTTCCAGGTATCTGGTGCCATCAGACAGTTTTTTGTAGCAGATCATATCATCGGTCAACCATATGAAGGATTACAGTTTGTGAATGATGTCACATCGGTAACAGTCAAATGGGAAAAACCCTTGGATGACTACCAAGGGCTGTCAGCTTTTCTTGA
>MDTG01081797.1_pt1 | contig 17667 bp, 18 predicted proteins | sample 811421 | NCBI WGS metagenome assembly MDTG01 (sample SAMN05326645, study PRJNA326480) | marine metagenome | isolation source: seawater | place: Pacific Ocean: South East | collected 2011
GTCAAAGAATAATGCCTTCTCCGCCTAGCCCAACGATCCATTAGAAAGGTCATTGATGAAGCAGTTCGATGTAATTATTGCTGGTGGGGGAATGACGGGAATGACGTTAGCCCTCGCAATCAACGCATTTAGTCAAAAAAGCCTATCTATTGCCATCGTTGAACCTTTCTCTAATGCGCAAGACACTCACCCCGGTTTTGATGCGCGTTGTATTGCCTTAGCACAAGGGACTGTTGAAACCTTGGACAGGATGGGCTTGTGGTCTTTGCTTGAAAAGTTTGCCACGCCAATACACCGAATCCATGTCTCAGATCGTGGACATTTGGGTATGACGGATATCACGGGTGAAGAAGTTAACTACAATACGCTAGGCTTTGTGGTTGAATTATCTGACATAGGGAAACTTTATCGCCATCAGGTTGAGTTTACAAGTAACATTCAGGTCTACCATCATACGGTCTCTCATATTGAGCGAACCCCCGAATATGTTACCGTGCGAATGGGTGATGAACATAATATTCAAGGTAAATTATTTGTTGCTGCCGACGGCACTCGGTCGGACTCTTGTCGTCAGATAGGGATTGATTGTCATCAGCATGACTTTGGGCAAACGGCAGTTATTGCTAATGTGAAAACTCAAAAACCTCACCAAGGCCAAGCGTTTGAACGTTTTACTCATTCAGGGCCATTAGCGTTACTACCCATGAGCGAGGGTAGGATGTCATTGGCTTGGTGTCTCAGTAAAGAGGGCGCAGATGAGATCCTTAAACTCGATGATGCAGACTTTCTGTGTAAGTTGCAGCAAACCTTTGGGTGGCGCCTAGGGAAAATTTTTCATACAGGAAAACGCTCAAGTTATCCGCTGAAACTGGCTTATCGCGATGAAAACACCTCTCACCGTTTTGCTATGATAGGCAATGCAGCACAAACGCTGCATCCGATAGCCGGACAAGGCTTCAATCTGGGTATTCGTGATGTCGTAACCTTAGCTGAGCAAATCGCTATTCATCCTGAGGATCCAGGGTGTTATTCCGCTTTGAAAGAGTTCAGCCTAGCAAGAGCTAAAGATCGAAATGCGACCGTAGCTATGACTTCTGGCCTAGTTCAGATCTTTTCTAATGATTATTTATCACTACGCATCGGTCGTAACCTAGGTCTTTTAAGTTTAGACCGTTTGCCTGTACTCAAGAAACCACTCATTCGGCGTTCACTTGGTTTGATTGCTCGATAAGATAAAAGGATAAGATTGAAATGATGCATAGTGTCGATATTGCGATTGTCGGTGGTGGCATGGTTGGCTTAGCACTGGCGGCGACATTCAAAGATACTGAGTTGCGCGTTGCGGTTATTGAAAATCGCCTACCTGAAGAGCAGATAAGTGAGCAACATGATTCTAGAGTTTCAGCCCTCAATAGGGCGACTGAGAACTTGCTCACCCACTTAGGCGTTTGGCCTGATATTATGAGGAGTCGCTCGAATAGTTATACAGCTATGGAGGTATGGGAGCAGGATAGTTTTGCTCGTATTGAATTTTCTGCAGAAAACTTTGCTCAACCCAACCTTGGGTACATAGTCGAAAACCAAGTTATCCATCGAGCGTTGTATGAGCAAGTAAAACGGCAGAGTAATGTCACTCTTTTTGCGCCGACACAATGCGCTTCTATGGCGATTGGAGAGAGTGAAGCTTGGTTGAGCCTTGAGTGTGGGCAAGCGCTGACGGCTAAACTTGTGGTTGGAGCCGATGGTGCAAACTCGTGGGTTCGAAAACAACAGGATATTCCTCTGACACACTGGGATTATGGACATAAAGCCATTGTTGCCAATATTAAAACATTGGAATCGCATAATAGTCACGCACGCCAAATTTTTACTCCAAATGGACCACTTGCTTTTCTGCCTCTAGATCAACCCAATTTGAGTTCTATTGTTTGGTCTACATCGCCAGAGCACGCAGAACGTTTGATGAGCATGTCTCAGGCTGAATTTAATAAATCTATCACGGCAGAATTTGATAATCGCCTGGGTTTGTGTGAGGTTGTGAGTGAACGTCATGCTTTTCCTCTAAAAATGCGTTACGCGCGTGACTTCATAGCAGAGCGTGTCGCCTTAGTAGGAGATGCCGCTCACACGATCCATCCCCTTGCTGGCCAAGGTGTGAACTTAGGCTTTATGGATGCGGCCTGTTTACACCAGCAAATACTATCTGTGTGGAAGCAAGGTAAAGATATTGGGGCTTTGCGTCATCTAAGAAAATATGAACGTTGGAGAAAAGCAGAGGCAACGAAAATGATTGCCGCGATGCAAGGATTTAAACAATTATTCGATGGAAAAAGTCCACCCAAAAAGTTGTTAAGAGGAGTGGGAATAGCCATTACAAATCAAATCCCTCTATTAAAAGAAGAAATCATGAAGCAGGCTTTGGGGTTGAAAGGCGACCTACCTGAACTCGCTTGTGGGAATATTAACTAATCTCCCACTCACGAATATAATGGGGTTGGGGAACCAACCCTATATATGTGCACAACGTAGCTTCATGACTTCTTGATTAATCTCTTTTACTGCCCGAAAATGCTTTCGCTCAGCTTTCTCTGGCAATATGAGCTTTCCGTTGTCAAACTCAAATCTACCGATACCGTAAATATATATTCTTCCTTTAAACAAGCGACTAATATGTTTAGCAATCATACTGGGTGTATAGCGCTTAAACAGTCTCATACATTCGTCCTTATTCTAGTAAGTGTCACAAAGTGTAATATATTTTCATTTTCAGTATTGTGATGCTAATGCCGAATTCTTCAGCTCATTATATATTTGCGCCTTATTTTCTTAAGTGTTAATTAAAAATACTTAATAAGTGACTCTTATCAGATTTTTATAAAATAAGCATCAAATTAATAAAAAACCAAGCCATATTTAGCCTTAGGTTTATTACAAAAATAAGAATAGTCTGTGAAAGAAAAACAATTGCTAAAATAGTGTAAATTTTGATTAAAAAAGCCCGCTAGATTACGGGCGAAAAGTCACAGATGCATTACTCGAGGAAATCAATATTTTTTGTTAAACACCCAATTGAGACATCAACAAGTGGTAGGGTGACGTCCCTGAAAAACCAGTGTGATCCCAATAGATAAAGATCGCCTCTAAATTAAAGCTTAATACAGAGTTGTGGTGATTACAAATTCATTTATTTTGATTTTTTATTCTTTTTCCATGTTGTCTCGACAGATATCTCCCATTATGGGTTTGCAAAGTTCAGCCAGAGCTTCCGATCTCAAAGCAAGTCCTGCCATTTTAGAGCCACTGCTTATCGTCACTTCTTTTTCATCGAAGATCTGATTGTCGAAAACGACAGCAATGGATTCACTGAGCATGAGAGGTACGACAGTACCGATCTCGTAGCCTGTAATACTGATAACTTCTTGTGGGGATACGCAGGTCATTCGGCGCCAACCAAGTAAATTGCGTACTTTTTTGGGATCGATGGACATATTGCCCGGCGCACACGCGATTGCAAAGCGATTGCTCATGTCTCTCAGAACAATGGACTTGACCATTTGGGCAGTCCTTATCCCTCTTTGCTCAGCAGCATCCTCAATTGTCGTCGCTGGTCTACTATGAGGAAGCACTCTGAATTGAACAGAGAGGGATTCAAGGTATTGAGTAACGTGGGTTGAAATAGGCTCAGTCATTTTCTTCCAACGAGTAGGGCAATGGTGAGAAGTTTAATACACTGGTGGGGATATCTTTTACACGAAAATGAGTATCCTGTTCTAGGTTATTGGGTAAAACAACAAGGGCAAGCAGCTTATTATCGTTAAACCGATAATGGGCTATGATCTTTCCAGCTCCTCTCCAGTTTTCACCCACCGCTCGTTCTAATTCGGCATTGACATCAAGTTCTTGGTGACATTCACCGTGTAGCAAGGCGAGTGAACGCTTGTTCGTACCTCGATATTTTGCTCGAGCAACGGTTTCTTGTCCTGTGTAGCACCCCTTGGTGAAGCTTATTCCATCCAGTGCATGTAAATTCAAAGCCTGAGGGATATGCTCTAATTGTTGTTCCCGAGTGAGCAGTGGAGAGGCTGATTTTATCTCGAGTAAGGTCCAAAGCTCTTCAGAGACTTTGGTTGCCTCGGTTGTGTTGAGTGTATCCATTGCTGCAGCTTGAGTTAGTAGCAGAAGCCAGCGTTGGTTATCAACTCTTACTGCCGTCCCCTGTCCTATGGAACGAACATCGCCTCTTTCAGTGGTGATTGAATCTACAAAGTCAGTCGATAGAGAGCCCATTAGGCCAAGTGCGATATCATCGGATTGTTCAAGTTCTACTTTAGAAAAGATGGCGTATTTTTTAAGTTCGGAAAGTTCTTTTTCAATCAGTTCTTTGGGTTGAAACATGGTCAAGTTTGAATGATGGTAAAATAGTCGAAAAGCACTCCAAACTTTTCCTTTCGCATCGCAATGAGCGCCAAATGTGAAATTCGACTGTTCTAAGCTCACCACATCACAGGTGACTTGTCCTTGTAAGTACGCTTTGCTCTGTTCGCCAGACAAAGTAATTGCACCCCATGAGTCTAGGGCCGTGATAGCTAAATCAGGAATTGAATCATTTGATGAGAGATCAAGTCGTGGAAACTCGTTGTGCCATTTCATGCAAATTACCTCAGCAGTTTAAATTCGTAACATGTTATCCCTGAATGCTGCGTAGAAACAAGTATTAGCATCTGTTAACTCCGAGTGTTTTTTGCCGTATTGGGTGGGTTGTGTGATTAGAACGCTGGTTGTTCGCGTATTAGCTTGATAAACTCAAAAAAACAACTTTATTTGGTGGAGAAGAGTAATGTACACCACGGAAGAAAAAGCGCGTATTAAATGGGCATGCCGAAGAGGTATGCTTGAGCTAGATGTGGTAATAATGCCTTTTTTTGAAGAATGTTTTGAAGGTTTATCGGATGATGAGCAGCAGGACTTTGTAGCACTTCTCGAATGTGATGATCCAGATTTGTTTACTTGGATTATGGGACACGGTAGAAGTGAAAACCTCAAACATGCATCTATGATCGATAAAGTTGTCGCTCACAATCTCAGCAAAGTACGTTAGGTTCGTACTCTCTTCCTCCCGTTATGCCATTATCGCAGACTTTATCATTGTTTTCGGTGTCATGATGGGAGTGCTTTTATCGAACATACCTTTAGTAGCAAGCTTAGTTCTTTTGTCTCTATGTGTGGTTCAGCTCATAGGCTCTGAAATACTTATCAAGCCCTTGTATGGCGACGTCATTTTTGGTACCGAGCACGAGCTTCACACCGAGAACAAAAAATACAAGGTCAAAAAAATCTTTTTTTCAGCTCGCAGTATCGCTCTGATTGTTGTTTGTGATGGGGACAAACTCATTCTCTGGAGGGATAGCATAACGGAGCGTGACTACAGACGATTGATATGTTTTTTGAGAGGGAGCTACGACTAACTCCCTCTGAAGGTTACCCGATATTTTGGGGGGTTAATATGGTTGGCCCACTCTCTGGCAGTGCTTCGGGATAGTCTAGCGTATAATGTAACCCACGACTCTCTTTTCTACTCATCGCACATCTCACCATCAACTCAGCAACTTGAAGTAAGTTTCTTAATTCAAGTAAGTTATTACATACCTTAAAGTTACTGTAATACTCATGGGTTTCCTGTTGTAACAATTGAATTCTTCTAAGTGCACGCTCTAGACGTTTCTCGGTACGGACAATACCCATATAGTCCCACATGAATAATCGTAGTTCGTGCCAGTTATGCTGGATAACCACTTCTTCATCAGAGCAGCTTACCTGACTTTCGTCCCACTCGGGTAATGAGGGAGGAAAGTCACAAGTGTTGATTTTTTCAATGATGTCATTAGCTGAGGCCCAAGCGTAAACAACGCATTCAAGTAATGAATTGGACGCCATTCGGTTGGCTCCATGAAGCCCGGTATAGCTGACTTCGCCGATAGCATAGAGCTGTTTAAGATCGGTTTGACCTTTATGATCGACCATAACACCACCACACGTATAGTGAGCAGCAGGCACCACTGGAATAGGCTCTTGAGTCATGTCAATTCCCAACTCAAGCAGCTTCATGTTAATGGTTGGAAAGTGTTTCTCTATGAAGTCAGCAGGCTTATGGCTTATGTCCAGATACATGCAGTCAGCACCCAAGCGTTTCATTTCAAAATCGATGGCTCGAGCTACAACATCTCTTGGAGCAAGCTCTTCTCGATCATCAAAGTCAGGCATAAATCGCGAACCATCGGGTCTGCGCAAATAAGCGCCTTCTCCCCTTAGAGCTTCTGTTAAAAGAAAGTTTCTTGCTTCTGGGTGATAAAGGCAAGTTGGGTGAAATTGATTAAATTCCAAGTTGGCAACTCGGCATCCTGCGCGCCACGCGATAGCGATACCATCACCGGAAGAAACATCAGGGTTGGAGGTGTACTGATAGACTTTTGAGGCTCCACCAGTAGCAAGTACAACGAATTTAGCTCTTACAGTCTCAACGTGTTCATGATTTCTGTTCCAAATATAAGCACCAACAACCTTTTGACTATCTCCACCAATTTTATCCTCAGTAATGAGATCTAGGGCATTATGTCGTTCTAATACGTGAATATTTGGATGGTTTCTCACGTTTTCTTGAAGGGAAGTCTGCATAGCCATTCCCGTGGCATCTGCAGCGTGAAGGATACGCCTATGGCTGTGTCCTCCCTCTCGTGTGAGGTGATAGCGTGGATGATCATCACTGTCATTTTCCTCACGATCAAATGGAACGCCACCATCAATGAGCCATTGAACACATTCTTTAGCATTTTTGGCGATAAATTCCACGGTCTCTTTATCACAGATTCCGCCGCCTGCAATGAGTGTATCTTGAACATGTGACTCAATGCTATCAGACTCGTCGAAAACGGCAGCAATGCCTCCTTGAGCATAGTAGGTTGACCCTTCGCTTCTTGGACCTTTGCTTAAAACAATGACCTTGCCATGTTTGGCTACATGCAAAGCGAGTGACAGACCTGCTGCACCACTACCGACCACTAATACATCACATAGGTGTTCACGGTTTACGTTCATAATACTTTTAAATTCCCGAGTTAGAATCAACATCACTGCGCAGAGACGGAATAAACAGGATGTTATCTAGGCAAATGCCTGTTTTATAAAATATAAAATAGTCTTATCGGCTCAGCCAATAATGTTAGCCAGCCCAAAGTGACTTCAAGATATAGGGCCTAACGCATTATCTATGATGCAAGTTAAAAGAAAACGGCACCGTGGAACAGCGGACTCACTCCAAGTTGTACCATGCCCATGATAGCATTTCGTGACTAAGTTAAACCAAAGACAATTCTTCGTAAATACCATTGCTTTTCTTGTTTTTGACCTCCACAATCTATTGCAAGTGGTAGTCCTTTATTCTTTCACATAAAAAATATGGATACTTTAGGGAACTTATATCCATATTCCAAGTCACAATACTGCTCATGTAAGTGGTGGTGTCAAGGCTACATTTTGCAAAATTGATACTCATGTCTAAGAAGGTATAGAGTGAATAACAAAAGGAGTATCGGCTCGAATGAACGAGCAATTGACCGATCAAGTATTAATTGAGCGAGTTCAGGCGGGAGATAAGCAGGCTTTTAATTTATTGGTCGTTAAATACCAAAACAAAGTCTGCAACCTTATTTCGCGTTATGTGAACAACCCTGGTGACGTTCCAGATGTAGCACAAGAAGCATTTATAAAAGCCTATCGAGCGATTCCTAGTTTTCGCGGAGAGAGCGCCTTTTATACATGGCTATATCGTATCGCCGTTAATACTGCAAAAAATCATCTTGTGGCACAAGGTCGAAGACCTCCTGCTCAAGATATAGATACAGAAGATGCGGAGTACTACGAAACAAGCAGTGCACTGAAAGAAATTTCGAACCCAGAGAACTTAACGTTGTCCAATGAATTGAAGAGTGTTGTTTTCAGTGCAATACAAGCACTTCCAGAAGACTTGAAAACAGCGATGACATTGAGAGAACTCGATGGTCTGAGCTATGAGGAAATTGCCGTAGTAATGGATTGTCCAGTGGGAACAGTGCGTTCACGTATTTTCCGTGCCCGAGAATCGGTTGAAAAAAAGATCCAGCCGCTTCTTCAACGCTAAATTAAGATCTGTGACATAAATGGTGGACAGAATGGTTGATAGAGAAAAGCTTTCAGCACTCATGGATGGGGAGTTGGTTGATAAAGCTTTAATTGGTGAATTAGAGAATGACCAACGTGGGCAACGTGTATGGCAAGATTACCATCTAATTGGTGATGTAATACGCGGTGAGGCCCCTGAGAGCTTAGATTGGAATATCGCTGAGAGTGTCGCTTTTGCGCTTAATGAAGAAAAAAATCATAGCAACGTGATCCCAGTGGCTGACCACAATATAGAGTCTCAACCTTCTCCTGTAAAAGCGAGAATGCAGCTACCTAAATGGCTAAGCTCGATGGGACAAGTAGCAACAGCAGCATGTGTTTCTTTGGTCGTTATTTTAGGTGTACAAAACTATCCTGGTAACGAGCCTTCTGCAGCAAAAGTTGATACCTTACCTGTGCTCCAGACCGTACCTTTTGCCGGGAGTGTTGAGCCTGTGAGTTTGACTCGTTCTTCACTTCAAGAACAGCATAACTCAGTAAATCTGCAAGAGCAGCACCGTAGAGTCAACTCTATGCTACGTGATTTCGAATTGCAGCTACGCTTAAATAGTGAGCGCAATACAGGGGAAAGTAATATCCCTAAAACGGTAGTCGAATGAAAAAATATCTGTTCAGTGTCTTAGCACTGTTCAGTTTAACAGTAGTACCGGTCTTTGCTGGAGTGAATTCTGCGAAGACTTTACTGGTTGAAATGAACACGGCTAGTCAGCACTTAGATTATGAGGTGTCCTATATCCTTGTAAAGAAGGGCGGCATAGAACCTCTTATGTACCGTCATGCTTACTCTGAAAAAGGCGGGCAGCTAGCTCATTTGGTGTATTTAAGTGGGCCAATGAGAGAGGTTATTCGTCGTGGCAATGAAGTAAGTTATATCGATCCAGGTATTGAACCATTTACGATTGAATCAGGCACTATGGTTGGCCCAACGATTCCTTTTTTGAATACCAATGTTGATCATTTAAGCAATTTCTATGACTTTATTCAGGTCGGTCGGGCACGAGAGGCAGGTGCTACTTGTCAGGTGCTTCGTATTGTGCCTAAAGATGGACAGAGATACTCTTATGTCCTTTGGGTCGATGAAAAGACCAAATTGCCGCTGCGTGCTGACCTTGTTGATCGAGATGGTGAGACGTTAGAGCAATACCGTACTATCTCCTACGACATTAGCAAAAAAGTGGAAGAGACACTCAACGTATTAAAAACAGCAGCATTACCAGAGGTACTCTCTCTGCCGAAAGGGCAGCTCAAAAAGACGCATTGGGCGGTAGGTTGGATACCTGTTGGTTTTGAAGCAAAAGAAGTAAGTCGCTACCGAATGAATAACTCTGATCGAATGGTTGAAAGTCAACTATATAGTGATGGATTGTTTAGCTTCTCTGTCTACGTTGCAGATGCTGATAGTTTATCTTTGAAAGGTCAACTGATCCGACAAGGGCGGCGTACTTTACACAGTTTTGTGCGTGCTGGTAGAGAGATTTCTGTGATTGGCGATATCCCTCCAGCGACAGCAGAACGCATTGCAAAGTCCATTAAAGTAACAAGCAGTGAGAGTGTTGTTCAATGATGACTGCATTAGCCACAGTGTTATCAGTAAAGTCATTGTCATCAGGCTTTGACGTTGAATTGAGCTGTGAGCAGAAAACCAGTTGTGGAACGTGTTCGTCGCAAAAATCGTGTGGTACAGGAATAATGAGTAAGGCTTTGGCTAGCAAAGCCTTACATTGGAACTTGAAGACCAGTACTGAAGTTAAAGCAGGTCAAATCGTTGAGATCGGCTTACCGGAGAAAAACCTTTTAGGTTCTGCTGCGCTGGTGTATTTGGTTCCTATCTTTTTTATGTTCGTCGGGGCTATCCTCTCTCAATGGTTCATTGCACCTATTCTTCTGCTTGGCGAAAGTGTCGTGATCATCGCCTCTCTTCTTTGTGGAGCCCTCGGTATTTTTATGGCAAGACAGTTATTGTCGCGCATAGAAAAGCACACCTCTAAAAAGGTTATTTTGCTCAGAGTGCTCGGTGATCCAATTAGCTAGTGCGAAGCGTTGAGAAATTGGGTAGAATCTGCCAACTTGATCGAAATACCGTCAGATGACGGTTTTCTTATCCTTATTTAAAAGAGCTTAGTCACCCCAAATCATGAAGCACATTCGTAACTTTTCGATAATCGCCCACATCGACCATGGCAAGTCGACTTTATCTGACCGTCTAATTCAAGTTTGTGGAGGCTTGAGCGACCGAGAGATGGCTGCACAGGTTCTAGATTCTATGGATCTTGAGCGTGAGCGAGGCATTACTATCAAATCTCAAAGTGTGACTCTTAACTACACTGCTAAAGACGGTGAAACCTACCAGCTTAACTTTATTGACACGCCTGGGCATGTTGATTTCGCTTATGAGGTTTCTCGCTCTCTTGCCGCATGTGAAGGTGCTTTACTCGTTGTAGATGCGGGACAAGGTGTTGAGGCTCAGACATTGGCAAACTGCTATACCGCGATTGAGATGGATCTTGAAGTTGTTCCTATTCTAAATAAGATCGATTTACCAGCAGCAGATCCAGAGCGAGCAGCAGAAGAAATTGAAGAAATTGTTGGTATCGATGCCATTGATGCAACGCGTTGTAGTGCAAAAACAGGCCTTGGTGTGGATGATGTATTGGAAAATATCGTCTCTGCAATTCCTGCCCCAGAGGGTGACCCAAATGCACCACTGCAAGCACTGATTATTGACTCATGGTTCGATAATTATCTCGGTGTTGTTTCTCTTGTGCGGATTAAAAATGGTGAGTTGAAAAAGAACGAAAAACTCAAGGTTATGAGCACAGGGCAAGTTTGGGGGGTAGATAGATTAGGTATTTTCACTCCCAAACAAGTTGACACGCAGATACTCCGCACTGGCGAAGTTGGCTGGGTTGTTTGCGGTATTAAAGACATTCTTGGTGCACCAGTGGGTGATACGTTAACCCTAGCTAAGCACGGATGTGAAGAAGCTCTTCCAGGCTTTAAGAAAGTAAAACCGCAGGTATATGCAGGTCTCTTCCCTGTTTCTTCCGATGACTACGAGAATTTTAGAGACGCACTCGGTAAATTAAGCCTAAATGATGCCTCACTTTTTTATGAACCAGAGAATTCTGCAGCACTAGGGTTCGGCTTCCGATGTGGCTTCCTTGGAATGCTGCATATGGAAATTATTCAGGAGCGCTTAGAGAGGGAGTATGATCTCGACCTGATAACGACCGCTCCAACGGTGGTGTATGAAGTAGAGCAAACCGACGGTACGACTCTGTACGTTGATAGTCCTGCTAAGCTTCCCGCCGTGAATGATATTGGAGAGATCAGAGAGCCAATTGCGCGTTGTAACATCCTAGTGCCTTCCGATTATTTGGGTAATGTTATTACCTTGTGCGTTGAAAAGCGTGGTGTGCAAGTTGATATGGTATACCACGGTAACCAAGTTGCAGTGACGTATGATATTCCAATGGCTGAGGTGGTATTAGATTTCTTTGACCGATTAAAGTCTACCTCTCGCGGATATGCTTCTTTGGATTATAACTTTCAGCGTTTTGAAGCATCTAATATGGTACGGGTTGACGTATTGTTAAATGGCGATAAAGTAGATGCCTTGGCACTGATCACTCACAAAGATCAGTCTCAAACTCGAGGACGCCAATTAGTTGAGAAAATGAAAGAATTCATTCCGCGTCAAATGTTTGATATCGCAATTCAGGCAGCGATTGGTAATCATATTATTGCCCGCTCTACGGTAAAACAGTTACGTAAAAACGTTATCGCTAAATGTTACGGCGGTGACGTTAGCCGTAAGAAAAAACTGTTGAAAAAGCAGAAAGAGGGTAAAAAACGGATGAAGCAAATTGGTAATGTGGAGTTACCTCAGGAGGCATTCCTAGCCATTCTCCACGTTGGTAAAGACTAATATTGTTGGTTGAGCATTGTTCTGTTGGGATAAGTGAAAGAGTGCAGGCTCTTTCACTTTCGTATTTTTGAAAGAAGGAAAGTCGATGTCTAATACATTCTCACTCATCCTAGTTCTTGTTACTTTAGTAACCGGAATAATTTGGGCACTGGAAAAGCTTGTTTTTGCAAAAAAACGCGCTGAAAAGGTCGCGCAATTTGCCACACAAGCTGGGGCGCAAGATACCTCAATGGTTAAGCAGCTAGAGACTCAACCTTGGTGGATTGAAAATAGTGTTTCAATATTTCCGGTAATTGCATTTGTTTTGGTTCTACGTTCGTTTATTTACGAACCATTTCAAATCCCTTCTGGTTCAATGATGCCAACGCTACTTAACGGTGACTTTATTCTGGTTGAAAAATTTGCTTACGGAATAAAAGATCCTGTTTGGCGCAGTCAGTTGGTCGATACCGGCAAACCAAAGCGTGGTGATATCGCAGTTTTCAAATACCCTGTAAATCCGCAAATAGATTACATCAAACGAGTGATTGGATTGCCGGGCGATACAATTATGTACAGTGCAGATAAACAATTATGTATACAAAAGGCAGGAGAAAACACGTGTCATCCTGTTGCGTTGTCGAATGGCAAAGAGAGTGTTTTCACAGCCAATAGCTATCCGCTGATCCAACTCGATGAAAAACTTGGTCAAGTTGATCATCAAATATTGATTAACCCGTTCAGCCCTAACTCAATCAGTCAATATCAGCCCCGCCCAGGTATTGCGGAGTGGGTCGTACCAGAGGGGCATTACTTTGCTATGGGTGATAATCGTGACAATAGTGCTGATAGCCGCTACTGGGGCTTTGTGCCTGAAGAAAATTTAGTTGGTAAGGCCGTAGCGATTTGGATAAGTTTTGAGTTTGATCGCGCGAAGGACAGCATTCTTCCTTCTTGGATCCCAACCGGTGTGCGTTTCAACCGTATCGGTGGAATTAACTAGAGAAATCGAGAGAGTATGAATTCTCCAATTGTAACATTAGAAAAAAAGCTTGGTTATCAATTTGACGATGCTGAGCTTATCTCTTTAGCACTGACTCATCGCAGTGCCAACAGTAAACATAATGAACGTCTTGAGTTCTTGGGTGATTCAATTTTAAGCTTTGTTATTGCCGATGACTTATACCAGCGTTTCCCTAAAATAAATGAGGGAGATATGAGCCGCATGCGTGCCACGCTTGTGCGTGGAAAAACGCTGGCGGAACTTGGACGAGAGTTTCAGTTGGGAGATTACTTAAAGCTAGGGCCTGGAGAGCTCAAAAGTGGAGGGTTCAGGCGTGATTCGATATTGGCTGATGCAGTAGAAGCTATTATTGGAGCCATCTACATGGACAGCAATATTGAAGTTGTTCGAGGCATTATTTTGGCTTGGTACCAAGGGCGTCTTGAAGCAATTGAGCCAGGGGCATCGCAAAAAGATCCAAAAACGCGCTTGCAGGAATTTCTGCAAGGGCGAAGAAAACCTTTACCTGCTTACACAGTGACTAATATTAAAGGTGAGGCACACAACCAAGAGTTTACGGTTTCGTGTGAGGTAGCAGGAATAAATCAGCCTGTTGTAGGAAAAGGTACTAGCCGTCGTAAAGCAGAGCAAGCGGCAGCTGAATTAGCACTAGAGCAATTATCCAATGACTGATTCTACTGAAAATAATGAATTTGATATCGATGCGTTTTTCTCTAAAAGTGAAGAACCATCAAGTGAGCCTGAAAATCAACGTTGTGGTTTTATCGCTATCGTTGGTCGACCAAATGTTGGTAAATCGACACTGCTAAATCGCATCCTCGGGCAAAAAATATCAATCACTTCTCGTAAACCTCAGACAACACGACATAGGATTATGGGTGTTGATACTCAGGGAGATTTTCAAGCCATTTATGTTGATACTCCCGGTTTACACATTGAAGAAAAAAGAGCGATCAATCGCTTAATGAATCGAGCGGCAAACTCTTCGCTAAGTGACGTCAATTTAGTATTTTTTCTTGTCGACGGAACACATTGGACTGATGATGATGAAATGGTGCTAACTAAGTTACAAAAATCCAATTTCCCGGTCGTTTTATGTGTCAATAAAGTTGATAATGTTCCTGATCGTAATCAGGTCATGATGCATATGATGGATATGTCTAAAAAGATGGAATTTGTCGATGTTGTGCCCATTTCAGCCAAACATGGTAAAAATATCGACGTATTACGTGAGCATGTTCGTAAGCATTTACCGAAAGCGACTCATCATTTTCCGGAAGAATATGTCACAGATCGTTCGCAACGCTTCATGGCTTCTGAGATTGTGAGAGAAAAGTTGATGCGCTTTACGGGAGAAGAATTACCTTATTCCGTCACAGTTGAAATTGAGCGTTTTGACTATAACCCTGATACCGATGGCTTTCATATTAATGCCCTTATTCTGGTTGAAAGGCACGGTCAGAAAAAAATGGTGATAGGGAAAGGTGGTGAGAAGATAAAAACAATCGGTCGTGAAGCAAGGCTCGATATGGAAGAGCTTTTCGGTCGAAAGGTTTTTCTTGAAACATGGGTCAAAGTGAAATCAGGTTGGGCTGATGACGAAAGGGCATTGAGATCACTTGGCTATATCGACGACCTGTAATGCTTCTATCGGTGACAGCTCCGACATAAGATAACAGGAGCCTATCGGTTCCTGTTTTTGTTTTTGTTAACAGAGAGTGATGATTGAGAGAATATGTCAGCGGAAGGTTTACAGCGATGTTTTGTGTTACATCGACGTCCTTACAGTGAATCAAGTTTGATTCTTGACGTGTTCAGTGAGGAATACGGGCGAGTGTCTATCTTGTCAAAAGGGGCACGCAGTAAACGTTCGAGCTTAAAAGGGGCACTGCAGCCATTTACTCCATTGTTATTAAAATGGTCAGGCAATGGTGCTTTGAAGACACTCCGCGAAGCAGAGCCAATCAGTCTAGGCCTCCCTCTCTCCGGTATTAACTTATATTCTGGATTCTATATTAACGAGTTAATTGGGCGGGTCTTAGCGCAAGAAGTGCCCATGCCAGGACTCTTTCATGATTATTTACATGCATTGACTGAGTTGGCACAAAGCAACAACCCAGAACCTGCATTGAGAAGATTTGAGTTATCATTATTGGCCGCAATGGGCTATGGTGTTGATTTTCTGCACTGTGCTGGAAGCGGTGAAATGGTTGATCCTGAGATGACGTATCGCTACAGAGAACAAAAAGGCTTTATTGCTTCGGTCAGAAAAGATCATTTGTCTTTCTATGGCAGTGAACTTATCGCAATCAGTGAGCGTAGGTTTACAACACCAGATCAACTTAAGTCAGCGAAACGCTTTACCCGAGTTGCTTTAAAGCCTTATTTGTTAGGCAAACCATTGAAAAGTAGAGAGCTTTTTTTTAAAATGTTCTCAAAAACAAGGAGTATTTTAAAATGACGTCAATCTATTTGGGTGTAAATATTGATCATATCGCCACGCTTCGTAATGCTCGTGGAACCCAATACCCAGACCCTGTTCATGCTGCTGAAATCGCGGAGAGAGCAGGTGCTGACGGCATCACAATTCATTTACGCGAAGATCGTCGTCATATACTTGATCGCGATGTGAAAATTTTGCGAGAGACTATTCAGACGCGAATGAATCTAGAAATGGCTGTGACGGATGAAATGATTGCCATTGCCATCGATACCAAGCCTGAATACGTTTGTCTGGTTCCAGAAAAGCGCGAGGAGCTGACGACTGAAGGTGGGCTCGATGTTGTCGGGCAGTTGGAAAAAATTAAGGCTGCAACCAACAAACTTTCTGATGCAGGTATTAAAGTGTCGCTGTTTATCGATGCGGATAGAGAGCAGATTATGGCAGCAAAAGAGTGTGGAGCTCCGTTTGTTGAGCTACATACTGGTCAATATGCCGAGGCAAAATCTGATGAAGATAAGCAAAATGAGTTAAAGAAAATCGCGGCAGGAGCGAGTTATGCTCATGGCCTCGGAATTACGGTCAACGCTGGACATGGTCTTACTTATCATAATGTGACTCCGATAGCGGCGATTCCAGAAATCTTCGAGTTAAATATTGGTCACTCGATTATTGGACGAGCTGCTTTTGATGGTTTGCATAAGGCTGTTGGTGACATGAAACTCCTGATGACTGAAGCGCGTCGCTAGTTGTGGCTATTGTTGGCCTAGGTACCGATATTTCAGAGATACAGCGTATTGAAAAAGCTGCATCGAGAAACGGGGATGCTTTTGCTCAGCGGATCCTGACTCAAAACGAATTTTTGAAATATCAGGCATTGAAGCAAAAGACTCGTTTCCTTGCTAAGCGTTTTGCGGCCAAAGAGGCCGCTGCCAAGGCATTGGGGACTGGCATCGCCTGTGGTGTCAGTTTTCACGACTTTGAAATTACCAATAATGAGCTAGGTAAACCAGAGCTTCATTTATCCAATAAAGCTGCTGTGATAGCAAATACGATTAATGTTCGCTCTGTTCATCTTTCCATATCTGACGAGCGTCATTATGCTGTTGCAACGGTAATACTGGAAAACTAAATTGAATGCGGCTAAAGATAGCCAATAGCCGCTTCTTTTACACGCAACATCTCATCTTGCAATTCAAATAATTCCGGCTCGATGTCATCAACATCAACTCCCGTGCGAAGTGACTTTTCTACCGTCATACAAATATTTTTTAGTTTTGGCACTCCACAATAAGAGCAACTGCCATGAAGTTTGTGAATATGATGAGTCAGAGTATCAATATCCGATTTATTTTTCAGAGCGAGCTCGATGACGTCGTTGACTTCAGGGATATAATCTACCAGCATCTGTAGCATTTCTTTGGCAAGATCCTCTTTCTGCGCGGCTTGCTTCAGTGCTGCAGGCCAATCAATGATCGAAGACTCTACACTGGTCGACACAACTGTATTGAGTGTGCTTTGGCTATCTCCAACCTGAGTTGAAATATCGAGTTTACCTAAACTACTTTCGTCAGCATTTGGATTCCAATGCATCAGTACTTGCTGTAAAACGTGCTCTTCAATGGGTTTTGTGACGTAGTCATCCATTCCAGCTTTAAGAAGGCGATCACGTTCGCCTGCCATGGCGTGGGCAGTTACAGCAATCACTGGTGTATTGGCATTTAAGGTCGTTGTTTTAATTTTTTCTCGTGCTGTAACACCGTCCATGTGTGGCATTTGAATATCCATCAAAATCATATCAAAGTGCTGACTCTGTGCTTTGTTTAGCGCCTCTTGACCACTTGAACAGGTAATCACATTCTCAACGTGTTCATTGAGTAAGGCAGCGATAAGTTTTAAGTTGGCTGGATTATCATCAACGGCCATAACACTCAAAGGTAGAATTTCGCTTTGTTTTTTGGTCGGTTGAAGATGCACGAGCAGGTTTTCTTGGCTCGAGCAAAGTGCTTGCAATAGTTTTCTTCTTGAAAGTGGTTTGGTAAGGCAGTGAACAGAGTACTCTTTACTCAAGTAATCCGATAA
>MDTG01309687.1_pt1 | contig 17667 bp, 4 predicted proteins | sample 811421 | NCBI WGS metagenome assembly MDTG01 (sample SAMN05326645, study PRJNA326480) | marine metagenome | isolation source: seawater | place: Pacific Ocean: South East | collected 2011
CCCTGCGGTCATCCCAGATCCTACGGTCATCTCTCAGGTCGAGAACGTGGCTGACTGGATCCTTGAGCTCCCCGGTGAGCCCGGCACCTCTACGCAGCCAGAGCGCTTCTCAGACGAGCTGCTGCTCTCTCGTAAGGCCAAGATCGGTCCTACCAAGTTTGACCTGCACTATCGCCTTGACTGTACGCTCAGCGACGTAGGTAAGTACCCGCTCCGCCTCGCCGACCTTCTGGTCTTCGATGTGGACTCTGAGGTTTTCCCTGCCAAGGTCATCTGGGCCAACGGCGAGGAATACCGTGGTATGCCCTCAGCCGGAATGTCAGGCGACAAGATCTACCGTCCCATGCACATTGCTACCGACTATACTCCCTATCAGGAGACCTGTGTCTTCGTTGACCCCTCAGGACGAGGTAATGACGAGACTGCGGTGTGTGTAGCCTCGCTGGCTAACGGATACATTGTTATCCACGAGCTCTTCGGGCTAGACGGTGGCTACGACGAGGCGACCCTAGAGAAGATCTCCAAGGTTGCTCTTCGGTTCAATGCTACCTCTATCAAGGTGGAGAGTAACTTCGGCGACGGTGCCGTGGCTGCTCTGCTCCGGCCTGTGGCTACTCGCGTCTGCGGCCCTATTGCTGTGGACGAGTACCGAGTGCATGGTATGAAAGAAGAACGTATGCTCTCCAATCTGGAGCCCGTGATGGCTGGACACCGGCTGGTGTTTAACGCTCGTGCTATCAGAGACGAGGAGACCCAAAAGCAGATTACTCGGCTCACGAACCTCCGTGGAGCTCTGAAGCACGATGACCGTGTGGACGTCCTCTCCGCGGCCTGTGAGCATTGGAAGCCCTACATCCAGATCGACGTCGATATGATGGCAGATCGCAACCTACGTAAAGCTCAGGATGATTACGTTAAGATGTGGGAAGACGACACTCGACGGGGTCAACTGATCTCCGAGTCCCGTGGCGGCTCTGGCACCAGCCGGGTCACTAATCTATACAACAGTACGCAGGGCGGCGGCAAGCCTCCCCGAAAGACTATCTTTGGAAAGAGGTTCTAAAATGAGAATCTTAGTAACGGGCATCGGAGCCCGGTGTGGTACCTCAGCAATGATGCGTACCCTCCTCAGCGACGGAATGACTCCCAGCCCAGCGGCTGAGAAGTTCCCGTCCTACTGCGCTCCGTCTAAGAACCCTGAAGGTTTCTGGGACCTCTCCCCTGAGATGATCCAATCTACCGAGGCTATCCGACTTGAGGAGAATGAGATTGTCAAGGTCTTTAGCTACTTCTACTACCAAGTCGACTGGTCTACAGTGGACCTCATAGTGGTGATGTACCGTAATGACCGAGAAGCTCAGATTACTTCTATGCACGAAACAGCGCTGGCCGAGGGCTTTGAAGCCACGCCAGCTATGGTTGACCTTATGATACGGGATCCTCATGATCTGTTGGATCATATCCCTTCCCCAACTATCTACATTGAAATCGAAGAACTCCGCTCGAATCCCGAGCTTGTTCTAAGTAAAATTAAGGAGGCTGACACATGGGTGCAGCAGTAGCTCTTGGAGCCGCGTCTCTTGCTATGGGTGTTGCCGGTTCGAGCTCTTCCGCTTCGGCGGGGGCAGCGAACGCCAAGGCCCAGCACGCGCAGGCCGAGATTAACAGAAAGTGGCAGGAATTCGATAAGCAAATGGAGCTGACTCGCCAGCGTGGTGCCATGGGCATCGCCGAGTACGATCGGCTCTTCGCTAACAACCTCATCGAGAAGGAAAGCCTTCAGCAGATGGTCTTGGGTAAAGAAGCGGCAAAGCGTCAGCAGGACTATATGTTCACGCAGGCGTCCCGTGCTCATCGTACTATGCGAGAGAAGCAGCGTATGTCCAGTGGCTCCCGAGGCATGGCCCGGGGTGGCACGGCTGACGCTCTGGCTCGCCAAACCGATTCCGATTTTAACTCCGACATGGTCCGTATGCGTAACAACAACGCGGCGCAGATGAGTATGTTTACCAACCAGCGTAACTCCTCTCTCCGCCAGCGTAACATGCGGCCCGTCAATCAACCCCCTACCTATGTCCCCTCGACTCCTATCCCCGCCCCCAACAATGCCCAGTACACTGGTCAGATTATGGGTGCCGTGGCTCAGGGTCTCGGTGGTATGGCTGGGGCGGTTTCTGGTATGGGTAGCTCCCCGGCTCCCACCGCGGGTCAGCCCGGTTCGCCCCTTATGGGTCCGGTACCGCAGGGAGGTGGACATGCCACAGCCTGATGAAAGACGCGAACGAGGGTCTAAGGCTCAGCAGAGCCAGCAGACTGTACAGGTCAATGATCTGGTGCAGCCTGAAGTCTCTCCTATTAGTGGGGGTGGTGCCTCGATTCGCCCACAACTTCAAATCAACCCGAACCAAGCTCAGATCGTCAAGACTGGCGGCGAGCTTGCCTCCGTGTTTGCTGGTGTAGCTGGAGGTGTCCAGAAGGGTATCACCGCTTACGACAACATGGAACGATCTGTCGAGAACGCTCGATGGAACAACTACGAGACTAAGTTCATTCAGCAGCAGGAAGAAACTAACAACGATCCTAAGCTGATGAAGGCTTGGATTGACGCCAACCCCTTCGATGCGGGTCGTCATACTAAGAAGAAGTACTGGACCCTGCACGCGCAGGTTGCCGGTAAGGATTACGCAGCTGATCAGACCGACTACTACAACACGACTATGTCTGTGGCGGCCACTAAGACTGGCCTTGAGCGACAGGAGTTCCTTGTGGACCGGCTTGGTAAGCTGGACGAAAGTAGTCCCGTGTACGCTAAGCTAGCCGAACAGGCCAACAACGCCACGGCTACCATTACCAACCAGCAGTGGAAGAACCAGCTCACGATACTGGGCGACACCACTCAGTCAGATCTTGAAGGATCCCTGAGGACTGCCTTGGATAACGGAGCGGACTACGACGTTGTTGTAAAGAGTGACTACGGCCAGCGAATGCTGCGGGCCATCAACTTTGGTATTGTTGAAGTCACTGAAGAAGGTAAGTTTAAGGTAACTAGCGGAGACGCCGCTGGTACTATCGTCGGGGCAAACGAGTTCAACGAAGAACTGGACATGGCCCTTCGAGCTGAGATTGGCAAGGCAGTTGAGGGTATGGACCCCGCCCGAGCCAATGTTCTCTTCGGTACCGGCATCAACTCCGACAACTTTGCATCCTCACGCGCCAAGAGCAGAGGCTCTGGGCCTATGACTCCCGACGAAGAGCGACAGCTTTTTACAGATGCTCTGGGTGATGACCCCGGTCACCTCCAGATGTCTCTTGTCGGAGAGATCGACTCTAAGGACCCCAAAGAGAGGGCCGCTAAGGCGGAAAAGCTCATGGATGGGTTTACTGCAATGATCATGGACAGTGATTATAACCCCAGCGAAAAGCTCCGTATGCTTGATACCCAACAGCAACTTTTGGATTCGGATGGTTGGGCCGCTGGATGGGGCCTCGGCGATGTAGGATTTAGTGAGGGGGCTCTCGCCTCCATGAGGAAGAATATACGTTCACTTCGCCGTAATGTTACGGATGACGCTCTTGCTGAGACTTTTGATGTTCTCGGTGGGATCAATCTTGCTAACTCTAAGGATGTCTCACGAGGTCTCCACGCCAGTCTTAAAGACTCGGATGTAAAGAGGCTTGTTGAGCTTCAGACAAAATCGGCTATCGTACTGCACACTAGTGATGGAAAGTATGTTACCGTTCCTGCCAGCGACTACGAACAGTGGGCCGCTGAACACCGCGATTTTACTCCTGTCGGTGTCGTTATGGAAAATCCTGAGGACTCAGGCCGCCCTGACGGAGCACCTGTAGGTAAGAGTGGTCTCTCTATCTACGGTAAGGTTCCTGAGAAAAAGACCGATGGTGGACAAGAGTATGTTCACCCTAAGGTCCGAGAGCAGTTCCGTCACATGGATACTATCCGCCTCTACGAAAGTGGAGAGGGGAATATTGCTGAGGACGACAAGGATGTCCAGAGACTGGCAAGGGAATTCCCTATGCGGGCTATGGCTCTCTTGGAAAGTAACAAACAGTTTACTAACGCCTTGGCTGCTATTAATGCAGACCCGGAGGCCAAGAAGAATATACGTGCTTACTCTACCGCTGCCTTGGCTCCGGATCAATATCCGGGTTATGATGAGTGGCAACAACAGACGTTTAACCTCCGGCGTGTTCTTACTAAGAGTGGCGGAGAAGGTCGAACCCTCCTTGGATTCCCTGAGGTTACTCAGTCGGGATCTAACCGAGCTGGCTTGACCCCTGAGCAGATCCAAGCGGGGAACATGTATGCCCTCGCTATGTACGGCGAACAGATCTTTGACGATCCGGGTGTTGAATGGGATCAGTTCGATGTAGCTAACCGAATCAACGTAGCTCGCCAATACCTGACCAATCCCAAGCTTTGGGACAATGGGGTCACTTCTGTTATGAACGAGGCCCTTAGTCCTAGTCCGGAAGAAGGTCAGATTTCAGGTGACGCTCAGCGGCTTCAAACTACAGTGCTTCGGCACTACAACGATCAGCACCCTGATCAGAACTTCGAAACGATGGACGAGCTGCTTTCGACCGTAGGCAGTGCTCCCTTGAGATATTACGAAGATCACATCAACGACCGAAATGGTCTGTTCCGTATGACTATCGACGACCCGGACAGCGGAAACGTCAACACTGTTGATGGCTTTGTTCAGTCCTTCGTCGACAGCTCAGAGGTGATCTTTAGTAACCTGAACTATAGCAACGATCCTCGTTCTCCCGAGTACTTCTACGAAGAAGGATCTCCGGAGGCTACGGCTGCCTCTCTGTTGATTGAAGCTACTAGAGATCCTAATAACAGGATAGCCCTTGAAGCGATCGGGCAGCAGCTCTTTGAAGGCGTTCGCGCCTCTGGAGCCGAACTCGCTGATTCCAACGCGCTCGGTGGGTTCTTCTTCCGTAACCTTAAGAAATACGGATACGAAGGCGCTCTGGATAAGTTTGATCGGCTCGCTGAGGTTACCTATAAACACTACGTCCGATCAAGAAGTCCTATGGCCGTAAAACACGGGAAAGAATTCACCTCGCCTTCTAAGCATGATAGAATTACTGCTCTTAGTAAGGCGTTCCGCGACAGAGCAGCTCAGCTCTTCAAATTTGATCGCAACTCTTCGCAGGACAACGCAACAAGAGATATCTCAGCTGATGAGACATTTAATTACGATGAGCCGACTGGTGGGACCGTCAGGCAGCGAGGATTCTCCGCTGTTCTGAACCCCGATCTGTTTAGTGAAGAACTCCGTGCAGGTCTTAGGCCCTTTAGGTTTAATGCCTACCACGCGTCAAATGAATACTTTAAGCCTCCCACCTCCCAGTGATGTGAGTAGGGATCGCTCTTCAATTGGCGGCTCGGTTCCCTAACGGGAGCCGGGTCGTTTTTTCTAACTCTCTTATATGGCTTCACTACGAACCCCAGTAAAAGGAAACTACTAATGAACAATGATAAAACCAAGAACCCCTTCGAGATCCAATCTGTCGAATCTCAGAGGCTTGACTTCTTTACCGAAAACGCTACTAACAATAATGAGCGGGACACCTTTGGTAGTCACTTGCCTAAGACGATGGACCTCGCGGTTCACAATGGTAAGTTCTACACAGGACTGACTAACGCTCACTTTGCTGCGATGCGTATCCTTGATGAAGAAGCAACCAACACTAGAGAGCTTCGAAAAGGAGAGCTAGTGGGCGGTGGGCAAGCAGCTTCTGCGGCCTCCTCTATGGAGAACAACAGTTATGCTCAGATATCTCGCCGTATCGAAGAACAGATGTTTGGTCGGACTATTACGACCGATGAGTCTCGGAAGACGGAGCTGGACGAAATCGGCTACTTCGCCCCCGGCCAGAGCGTTGGCGGCGGTCAGGACATCGGCCTTACAACCGATTTAGGCTTGAGCCCTCTTTACATTGCTCTGAGAGAACTCGATGCCGACACCACGACCACTGAACAGCTCTCTATGCTGTTGGGTACTATCATGGACCCTATCAACGGCGACGACACGGCCCGAGAAGGTGTCCTGACTCGTCTTGTGGAAATGAATGCTGTTCCAGAGCAGATGGTTAAAGAAGCCCGCCAGTCGGGTAACTACGATACCGTCATGGCCGTTGCAGGTACTAGTACCAACACGATGCAGGCTGCTGTTGATAGGGTCGACGAACTCGACTTCCCTCAGCTCGCTCAGGAAGCTACCGCGGCTGGTCTCGATAGTCCGATTGCTCGCGGTTTCTTTATCCTCGAAGAATTCCAGAAGGGCTTCTCGCGTGCTGCGTCGAAGTTCTTTACTGGACAGATGTCGCAGGAAGACTTTGCCAAGATCCTGTTACAGGGAACTAAGGTTTACGGTGCTGACTTCGTAGAGGAGTCAATGGCCTTCCAGCACCAGCATAGCTTTACCCTCCCCTCAGGGGAGAAACGACCGGGCTTTAGCCTCAGATCAGAGGAGGGACGCAAGGCTGCCTACGATAGCCTCGACGACGACTTCAAGGCCGGGCTCGAAGCTTTGGGTCTAGATCATAATCGTATTGGCTCTAGCGCTGCTCACCTTGGTAACGAGTACTCCTATAAGATGTATGTTAAGAATATCCTCCTCTCCGCCGCCTCTACTAACATGCGGGAAGTGGCGTACGAGACGGAGATGCACGACGGGCTTAGCTATGCTACCCGTGCTATCACGGACATGGCGATGGTTGACTTCGCTAATGATCCGACCTCAGTCTTCATGACTGCCTCTACCATCGCTGGTGGCTTCGGTGCCTCCGCCTTGGCTGGTGGTGTAGTCAAGCAGGGACTGAGCAAGACGATGATCTACACGGCTATAGACGGCCTTATGGCTGGTGCCGCCGAGGGCTACGCTATGTCTATCTCCGAGGACCTCAGTGCTTTCCAAGCTGGTAAGACTGGCGTCACGATTGACTACTCTCAGGTCATGGACGATACAGCTCTCTACGGCAGCATGGGCATGGCCTTCGGTGGTCTTCTCCCCGTCCTCTTTGCAGGCGCGGGCGCTGGAGCAGGCAAGCTCAAGAGTCCTGCCTCCGCGATGCTTACGGGCGTCCGGAATACTATTGATGATGTAGCCGGTGCTGCAGGTGTAGAGACGGCAGGTATGGCCAACCGGTCTGCTGTCCGCTCCGCCTCTAGCGCCGAGCTTGAACGGGCTCAGGAGTACTCTCTCCTCCACCCCGGCGCTGTGATCCGTCTCTTCAGAGGCGAGATTGAAGCTCTGGATGTGGTAGGTCAGTCCCTCCGAAGTATGACCCGAAAGGGTGACGAAGGTCTCGAAGCTCTCGAAGCTCTCTTTGACACCGACGGGCTTGCTCGCATGGGTGTGTCACCTCTCGAAGTTGCCGACCTTGTACTCGCCATTCAGAATAAGCTGGGACCCGGTCAGACGATCGGTGCCGACCAGTTGATGGGTATTGTTAAGAAGTACGCCAAGAAGGCTGATCGCGCTACGCGGTACGCTGGTATTGCTGGTGAGTCTTCTCTCGAACGACGAATGAACCTGACCCTCGGTGCTCTTGCTCAGACGGGTAAGAGAGCTGCGGCTCGGTTCGTCGGCGGTCGTGGTCTGGTCTCCCTGACTGATGCTGAGGCGGCTAAGTTTGCCGTCTCCCTGAAGTCCTTGGCGGACGGCGATACCTTCACCCCCGATCAGATTAGAGTGTTCATGGAGCGCGTTCTGCGTCTCAACGACATGGACGTTCAAGATAGGGCTGCGGACCTGATCCGTAAGCGGTTTGGAAATGACGTGGACCTCACGCAATTTGAACAAACCCTTAATGGTGTCCGCTCCCAGTCCAAGGCTGCTCGTAAGGATAAGTACCTACGAAAGATCCTTAGAGCCGAGCACGCCATGGACATCCTCGATAACGAACGAACTATCAAGATCGCTAGCCGCTTGGGCGTTAGCTCCAAGAAGCTCCGGGCTTACGTCCGCGAGATGAAGGGCGCGATCGGTGATGAGAAGTTGGTGGCCGATGTTGACGCTCGCTATCAAGGCGCGCGTGAGGCTATCGAAGCTATCAACGCTGAGGGCCTCGAAGCCTTCAAATTCCTCGACGCTCCCGAGAGCTATAACACTCGCCGCTTCATTGAAGAGGATGATAGTGTGGAAGCGATCCGAGAGCTGGACGAGAACCTGCGAGCCCTGACCCGAGAGACGAATGAGGCTCGGGCCAAGTTCCAAGAGAAAGGCCAGAAGAAGCTTCTCGCGGACAAGCTGCAGGAAATTAAAGAGAAGTACGCCCCGGAACTCCAGCGGCTTTCTAAGAGCCTTGGACTTGAGCTTGACCAGAGTCAGGCCATGGAACGGGTCGTTGCTAAGATGGACGGTACTCTTCCGTTCAAGCTGATGTCCGAGCTCCAGCAGGGTAAGGTCATGGCTGAGGGAATCACCCGCGCCATCGACAACGTCTCTGCGGACAAGGTCAGCTCAGGACTCGCCGCCCGTGACCGAGGGTTCATTGACATGGCCTTCGAGGGTACGGGTCTCGGCGAACGCTTCCGTAACATGTGGACCAAGATGGCCATGTGGGGAAGCACCGGAGCTCAGCTCACTCGTAATAACAACCGCCTCATCCGAGGCATCAGCCAGCTCATTACTGGGCAGCACGTCGCCAACAAGGTTCACACCAACCTGACCTCCTTCATGACGATGGAGTCAGCGGTAGAGTCAGCGCGACGTCTTCCTATGATGTTCCATCAGATGCGTAAGGGACATCGTATTAAGCTGGGTGGAAAGGCGAACACCCTTCTGGGCTCGTCCTTCAACAACCTGCGTATGCGTGGGCTTCTTAGCTCCACGGATCAGATCAATGCCTCCAACGTCAGCGAGTTCGTTGACGAAGAGCTGATCGAAGCCTACAACAAGCTGGGCGGTCCTGAGGAGTTGGTGGAAGACCTCCGTGCTATGCAGGACGAATTTACTTCTATTATGGTCCGCTCCTTGGAGGAGGCTGCCGAAGCCGGTATCCCCCTGCCTAAGGGCGTCACCGCTCAGACCTACATCCCCCACCGCGTGGCGGGCAACATCTCTCCGGAGAAGGCTGCCTCGTTCGTGTCGGACTTCCGTCAGCTTCGTGCTAAGCAGCTCCTCGGTAACAAGGACGCTGCCCTCGACCTCGAAACTCTAGACGCCCTCGGGTGGATTCAGATCACTCGTGGTGCTGAGGTCGCTGGTGACGGTACTAAGCTCGACAAGAAGTTTATCATCCCCGCCGACTCTCCCTTCTATGGGATGTCTGGTAAGCTTGATGATCCTATCGAGGATGCGATCTGGCTCCGTAAGAATGTGATCGGTAAGGGCCTTAAGCAGCTCGAAGCTCTGGAACCGGGGGAAGGCAAGTTTGCTTCCGCCGCTAGTGCTCGCACCGCTGCCGTGGACCTCGCTGAATCTCCGGCCGACCTCCTCGCCATTAAGCGTGGTGAGGCTGTGGCCCGTTCTAAGGACACGCCTCGTGCCGAAAGCGCTGCCCAGAATGGCCGCTCGCAGACCGTCGCCGATGCGGTGGATGGACTGGACGAGCAGCTCACGGTTCTCGAAAGAGGCCGCTCTGAGCTGGCTAAACTGGACGGAGTGGGAACCAAGAAGCAGCAGCGTGCTAACAAGGCGCTCGCTAAGAAGATGGACCGCGCTCTCGCTGTCCGTCGTAGTCAACTTAACCAAATGATTCGAGAGGCTACCGAAGTCGGCGAAGACCTCGGACTCCGTACCACCGTACGCATGGCTCCGGCTGAGCGTGGTCGTGTGGCTATGGACGACGTTTCGTACCGCGGACTTTCGGATGGTCACTCAGCGCTGGTCGACAAGCTCGACGAGCTCGTGGCTCAGGGTATCATGGACGACGCTGCAAAGCGGGTCATCATGGCATCCTTTGCCGACGTTGATGCTGGCAAGATTTCTGCTATGGCCTTCACTCGACTCGATCGTATGGACGCTCGTACTATGAAGGGCAAGGCAATGATTGGTGGCGGGGATGTGAATACCGCCATTGTTAAGCTTGCCGACATCACGGGACTCGACATCGTGGACGGCCACCCGGCCCGACAGTTTGCCGAGACCTTCATTCACGAAACCTCACACATTGCATTCATGTCCGCCCCGCCCAAGCTGCAGCGAGCCTTTCAGGCCCTGTACAACAAGGTGAAGGCTGGTCACAGAAGCGACATCGTAAAGCTCTTTAGTCAGCATGGCGTTGACCCCGAGCTCGCTCTCAGTAATGTCCACGAGTTTGTGGCCTACCTGTCGCAGATCTCGTTGGTCGCTAGTCGCACGGCTGACGACGCCCTGACCCAGACCTTCCTCGGTCGAGTCAAGCAGTACTTCGTCAAGCTGATGAAGGGCCTGTGGCTCGGTGACGAGATCAACGTCTCTGGCGTTGCTGACTGGGACATGATTGATAAGGGTGTGCGTGGTATCTTCAATCGTCTGGCGGATGATTCCGTCGCTGACGACATGGCCCGTAAGTTTGGCGTGGCCGCTCGGGTTGATGAGTATGGATATGAGCATGCCTCTATGCGTACCTCCACCGAGCTGGATGAAGATATCATGGATCTCCTGACTGCCGAGAAGGCAATCAAGGCTCTCCGAGACACGGCCGCTACCCGAACGGGTCAGCAGTTTGAAGCTCGGGAGCGGGAGATCACCGCTCTGACTAACAGTATTGAAAAACTTGAGAATCTTGCCCCCGGCAAGGCTCGACCGAAGAACAGCAAGCAGCGGCTTGAAACTATGAAGGCTGAGCTCGCTCGTCTTCAGGCTGACGAAGGTGCTTTGCCTGCCTCCGCTATCTCCGACAACGCTACCGAGAAGATCCGACTAGAGGAGCTCCTCGGCGAGAAGCGTTCGCTGATTAGCCGTATCAGCCGCATGGGACCAGTCCTCGATGATGATCTGGACGCCCGGTGGTTGGCTGAGCATTTCCCTGCTGGATACGCGAACGCGGTCCGGGCTGGAGAGATGCGTCTCAACCACCTGTCCGCTATTGATGATCTGGAAGCTGATATCCGTAAGACGAACCCCGACGCTGACCTGACTCAGGTGCGTATGTTCCTCTCGTCCCTTGACCCTCGCCTCACCTCGGACATGACCGTGATCAATAGGGTCATGGCAGATCTTAAGGATGGAGCGGCAGGAGTCTACTACAGAACGGAAGCAGGAGCTGTCACGCTGCAGAAGTCTGGTCTTGAGACTGGTCTTCGACGTAGCGTGGAAACCACCGATGCTACGGGTAATCTTAAGAACCGTAACCTGAACGACATTATGATCCATGAGATCACGCACCATGTGACGAGATCGCTGCAGAAGAACGACCGTAAGTTTGGTCAGCTTCAGCAGCAGCTCTTCCATAGCATGTCCTTTGCTCAGAGGCAGGAGTTCATCTTCGAGGTCGCTTCGGCGGTCCGTGGAGAGAAGGCTACCTCGGACGGCTTTGATGGACAGATTTTCTCTAAGGATGAAGATGGAATGTTTGGTGTCGGTCTAGCTCCGGTAGCTGATGGTCGTACCTACTTCAATACTTACAATGTTTCCTACTATGCCGAGACTGAGGTAGAGTTTGGCAATGAACTGATGGCCCTCGTCCTTGAGGGTCGTATGACTGCGGACAAGCTCCGTCAGGCTGCGGAGAAGGTAATGGGTAAGGCTGAGGCCAAGAGCTTCATCTCTACCGTTACTAACTTCATCACGAACTACCTTGGGAAGGCTAACGAATGGGTTCAGTGGAACGCCAAGGCTGTTAAGGAAGGCACGCTCGCCGGAACGTCGGCGCAGTACCGCATCCTTAATGACATGGCTGACATCGCCGAGGACTTTGGAGCCCGTCTCCACAGTGGCATCGGCCTGAGCACCAAGACCCTTGACACCCAGATGCGCGGAATGGACGCGGTCGTTAATGCCGTCGAAGCTCTGTTCGGGCGTCGTAATGGTATGATTCAGTTCAATGAAAATATGCTGGGGTCGATCCACGGAGACTTCCTGTCTCTGTCCCGTCCCGAGCAAGTCAAGTTGATTAATCGACTGATGTCCGATGCGTCTAAGGCCAAGGGCCACCAGAAGGATATGATCCTGATGGCTGCCTATAAGGTACACGACCACGTACACGGTACGAACAAGTTCTTTAAGGCGTTGGAAGACGTCGAGATCAATGCTTCGGAAGCTCACCCTACGGGTGGCGCTCGTATCCGTCAGCAGATTGAGGAGCTCAATGAAGCGATTGAGATCGGTCAGAAGGCCCTCAAGGATGTTGACGACCCAGTCGCTGAGCGAGAGTTCGCTGCTCTGGTAGATACCCGAAACGAACTCGAAGATTCTCTCAAGAAGGACAAGGGTTCTGGCGACCGTCTCCCTGAGGAGGCCGCTGATGAGACCCCTGTCGTCCGCGATGAGGATCCTGTCATTCCTTCAGTCACTAAGGCGGAAGCCTCTAAGGATCCTAAGGATCTGATGGCCTACGTCTACTCTAAGTTTAAGGCAAGGGGCCTTAGCGATACTCGGCACTCCAATGCTTTCAATGAGGCGTTGATTCGTTTCTTTGATGAAAATGATGTTGCGGCCGTGCTCGCTGTCCGGTCCCCTGACGAGATCGCTGATCAAATCCTCACCGAGGCTTCCTCTATCGAGGTTCGTTCTATCAAGTCCGGGGTTGAAACCGACATCGGAAACAAGGGCATGGAACAAAGAGTTCCTGTCCTCGACGATGAAGGCAACCACGCCCGCAACGCCGCGGGTGAGAAGTTGTACCAGAAGGTCAGCCGACGCAACGTGTCGATCGACCAGACCCGTACCTCCGACTCCGAGGGCCTGTCCATCAGGGACACCCGAGAAGACGCTGTTGGTACGGAAGCTCCCATTAATATGGCGGAGCATATGGAACAGCAGGACATGCGCGTGACCAAGCTTAAGGCTCTCCTCACGTACCTGAATGGCGATTTTGATGGAAAGGCTATACAAGGAGATGGTGAAGTTATCTTCACACGAAAGCAGATTGAGCAGCTTGAAACTCACAACGCTCTGATTCGAGTCCTTCGGGAGGAGTTCCCTGCCGAAGATCCGATTGATATTATCAAGCGGGCTCGTCAGAGGAAGAACAATAAGTACACTGCGGAAGCCAACGAGATTGCTAATCGTATTGCTGCGGTCTCCGGCCTGACGAAGTCCGATGTTCAGCGTGCCTCCGGAAAGGGAGGTCCGATGCGTATGGACGAGATCAGGAGTTTGATGGAGGAAGCGGATAAAATTAGCATGAGGGACCTCGCAGAGTTCAACTCGCAGAACTACTCCCGTAAGCCGGTTGTTGAACCTGAAGTTGTCGACGATGTTATTGATGAGCTGCCTTCGACGCAGCGGATCACTGAGCTCACCGTGTCGGCCCCGAGCCGAGCGGACAAGCTCGACAACTTCCGTAGCAACCTGACCCCTGAGGATGCGGCTGATCCTGATGCCGCTATTGCTCGGGCCGTTGAGGAAGGCGTAGATGAGATTGACGCTACTGAAGCGTTCTTCGATATCTTCCCTCCCACTGGCTGGGCTCAGATCCTCGATCGTATGAAGCGACTCGGGTTTACCAAGAGCAGTGACGAGATCCTCGACATGCTGGAAAGTATGTTCAACGAGAGTGGTGGACCCTTCAAGTTCCTGACGGACGAGTTCATGATGCCCCAAAAGGGATCAGGTGTCTCGTTTGCTAGCGAGCTGGCGGACCTCTACTACGCTGTCCAGCGAGCCAAGGGCGAACTGAACGGCACCTCGGCCCGAATCCCGGCGGAGATCTCTGGTAAGGAGATCGACCTTCCTCGTTTGTCTGATGCTGAGCTTAAGGCTCGGTGGAACAACGATGCCAAGGCCCGCGTTAACCGTGACCAACAGGGTCTTGGTGGCGGACAGGACGAAGCTACCTTTGCTGGTACGGAAGGTCCTGACGGATCTCCCCTTCCTCGTTTGTCTGATGCTGAGCTTAAGGCTCGGTGGGACAACGATGCCAAGGCCCGCGTTAACCGCGACCAACAGGGTCTCGGCGGCGGACAGGACGAAGCTACCTTCTCTGGTATGGAAGGTCCTGAAGCTCCCGCTCCTCGCATTGATGATGCCGGTGGCGGTGAGCCCCCGGTCCCGCCGAAGGCTCCGTCCGCTGCCTCCCCCGACGAGACTCCCCGTAACACGGTCGTCCTCGATCGACTCAAGCTTCGTAAGGCTGAACGCAAGCTCCTCGAAGCTGGTGCATTTAACACCAACCACCGACTGGCAGACAAGGGTACGCTCTCCGAGCTGTACGCTATGGCTGTCCGTGGTGACGATACCTCTATCTACTCCCCGCAGTACGTGAAGGACATGAAGGCTGAAGGTCACACCGATATCGATCCGATGTCCGTGATCGGCAACCGCTACATCCAGCACGCCTCTGGTGGCTTCAAGGCTGCCTACCGCGGTGAGGCGAGTGAACTCACGACTACCATCGGTCAGGTTTCGAGCCCTCAGGCTCACTTCAGCCGTACCTTTACGGATGAGGATCTGGCCGACCCGGAGTTCGGTGAGGGACTTGCTAAGCTCCTCTCTACCTCGTCCTCTCCTGAACTGCTCCTGCAGCAGTACTCTGAGATGACGCTGGGCTCTATCCGTATCCAGCAGATGCTGAAGGACATCTTCGGAACCGAAGTCTCCGTCACCGATCTGTTCGCCGCGGTGGAACGTAGTCTCAAGCAGCAGGCAGCGTCCTCCGGCATCTCTGGTGCTCGGGGTGGCCGATCGGTCAGCCGCTTGGATGGGGATGAGATCGCGGAGTACATGCAAGAACTCCAGCAGACGTATCTCCGTTCCCGAGGCCTGAACCCCAACCGCGCTCAGCGCAAGGGCTGGGGCCGTGCCTCTCGTATTACTAAGAACCTTACGTACTCCGTCCTCGGAGCTCGGTTCGCCCTCTCGGTCCTCTTCGTTGAGGCCCCCAAGGCGATCTTCTCCCACACTAACCTGAATCCTGTCAAGATTGCCGCTAACACGGGCAGGCTTGGTGCCGCTTTGATTCAGGGCGCTGCGGGTCAGGCGATGACGTTCAAGCCCATGGCCCGCTTCATGTCGAACTTCGGTATCGACCAGCGGATCATGAGCAACACGCTAGAGGATATGGTGTATGAATTCGAGGCTATGCAGGCCAGCTCGTTCTCACGACATGGTTTGAATGGCGAAGAGACGGCGACTCACGAGGCCGCCCACAGTCTCATCGACCGTGCCTCTCGACACAAGTCCGAGATCTTTGCTCCGGGGGCTTCCCCCATGGATCGTCTTGAGTCGGTTACCTCCGCAGCAGCGGACTTCACCGGCGTCCTCTCGTTCATGACCCCTGTGACTAATGCTGTCCGTAAGGTGGCATCGAATCAGGGCAAGGAAGTTCTGATCAAGCACCTTCCTCAGCTGAAGAAGCTTGCCGCAGTTCTCTCCGAGCTGCACGAGGGCGGACGGTTCACGACCAAGGAAGCCATCGGCGAGGCCCGCAAGCTGGGCATCCCGCGCAACTTGGCGGTCTACGCCTCCCACGCTGGCCTTCTGGCTGACGGTGGTAAGGTCGTAGATTCCCTCAGCGGTCTGATCCCCTCGGGGACGGTCCGTGGTCGAGATCTCAATATGAATCAAATTCAGGTACTCATCGAGCAGAACCGTCAGGGCCGCCGCGAGGCTGGTCTTGGCTCCTCCTTCGATGAGGCCGCAGCGGATGCTAACGCCGCCGAGGACAAGGTCCTCCCGGCCGTTAACCAGTTCATGATGTACTTCATTGGCGAAGCCTCCCCGGAACTCCGAGGCGGTATGCGGGTCCAAGGGAATAACCCCCTGTCCGACCTGATGTTCTCCATGCTCACGTACCCGATGGCTGCCTACCAGCACATCTTCTCCAATGGCCTTGCTGCGCAGGGTCCGGCCAAGATCGCTGGTATCGCTTCAGGCCTGATGGTCCTTGAGTACATGAACCGGAACCTCCAGCGCGCTATGAATGCCAAGGATGAGGCAGAGCGCGAAGAGGCCATCCGAAGTCTGACTAAGCCCAAGATGACTGACCTGATCGATGTGGTCGGGCAGTACGGAACTTCCTCCCCGCTCTTCGGGATGCTCGGCCCCTACGCCAAGGATCTCATCGGGAACCCTCTCTCGCAGGCTGCCTACAACTTGGCAGACGTCGAGCAGAAGGAGCGTGAGAAGTTCTGGCGGGCTCAGCCGTTCCAGTCTCCCGCTATGGCGATGGCTAGCAAGTTCGTGGGTACGACCGGTCGGTTCGCCGAGGCAGCCGCCAAGCGCGCTACCTCTAGTGACGACAGGACTCGCAAGAGTTTCAACACTGCCGCTGGCAATGCTGCCAAGCTGGCCGTGGAGGTCTCACCCCTGAACAACCTCGTCATTGATCAAACTAGCAGACTCCTCTCTGGTGGTGGTCTTCAGGACCATGCCAAGGCTCTCTTCTCCGCCGAGAAGGCTGGCCTGAGCTCCCGGCACATCCTGCCCCCGGCGCTTGAGAATCGTCGTGCTGCCTATGGCGAAGAAGGGATCCGAGATCCTAAGCCTCTCCGACAGGGTGATCTCAACCCGGCCCCTCGTTTCTCCCCCGAGACCGAGAAGGCCCCGCTTGAGTCCCCGGTCACCGAGACTCCGAAGCTCCCACCGGCAGCCTCGGTCAAGAAGACTCCTTCGAGCCCCGGTGCTGGACTGGCCGACGGTCTTGCAGAACTAGACTGACTCCTTAGATGCTGCTCGGGGTCCCCCTTATGGGGGGGCCTCGGGCGGTTTGGGGTCCGTGCATCTAGGGGGCCTAGGAGGCCGGAGGATCCTGCCTACGGGCTTCCAAGGGTCCTTAAGTACGAACAATGAGTATCCACTAGTTGGGACTAAAAGGAGTAGATAGGGTGGCTCACAGAGGATCTACGGAGTTCCCCGGTCCCCTCAGGGGCATAGGGTAAACGCCTAGTACACTAAACGTGAGATACAAGAGGAAGAGGGCTAAAGTATGCCTTAGGTAGTCACCAGTATCCTGTTGTGTAGCAGGTGAATGTAAAGTGCAGTGTGTCCAGCGGGGTACCTAGGTCCCTCTTCCTAGGAAGTGTGCGCTGTGGTCACCTGACACTCTCAAAGTCAGCCCACAGACTGTAGGAGGTGACAGATATCAGCGGCATCGTCCTGAGCCACTGTAGTTTATCTCAGGGAGTGTCCAATGTAGCCTCACTAGATCGACTAGGGGGTCAGGAATACACACATAGGGTCTAACAAAGGCCAGCCATCGCGTCCCCCCGGTACCCCCCCCCGGAGTCCACTGCCACCGAGGAGCCCCCATCCAGATGCCCCCGGATATCCATCGAGGAACCCGAGTATGTGCAAGAGTCTGCCCTCGTCCGCCTAGGGTGTCCGAGAGACAACGGACAACCGACAGTGCTGACTGGCACCTCGATGGGCACAATAGTCTACCATTGACTACCCTAGAGGGATAACAGAACACAGAGCACTCCTTCGAATAGACTTGTGACCTCCTGCTACCTTTGCCAACAGTGGTAAGCACCTGACACCAGTCAGGGTCGTAGGCAGCCCCGGAATCACCATCGTCCTGTGAGACTCCTCACTAGTACGC
>MDTG01414086.1_pt1 | contig 17664 bp, 9 predicted proteins | sample 811421 | NCBI WGS metagenome assembly MDTG01 (sample SAMN05326645, study PRJNA326480) | marine metagenome | isolation source: seawater | place: Pacific Ocean: South East | collected 2011
AAATCAAAATTGAACTTAATCAAACTTATTATAAAGGCAAAAAATTTAAAATTACAACCGTAAATAATTCCAAAGAAAACGTTTACATTCAAAACGCTTTACTGAACAACAGACCGCTTGATACTTACTGGTTTTTACATGACCAGTTTCAAAAAGGAGGGCATCTGGAGATTGTATTAGGAAACCAGCCAAACGAAAAATGGGGATTAGAATAGTAGGTAATTAAGTTTTTAGAACATTGATTCGTTTGTAAATATTTTATCGGTCTAAAAAAAATTGGTGATAAAAAACAGCTGTATTTATTTTTGTTTGCTCCTTTTTTGTTCATGTTCAGAAAAGGGAGGTGAGCTTTTTGTCCAACTTTCTGACCGCCAAACAAAAATTAATTTCTCCAATGATATTCCACTAAATGATGATTTGAATATTTTGAATTATATCTATTATTTTAATGGAGGGGGTGTTGCAGCGGGAGATATCAATAATGATGGATTGATTGACTTATATTTTTCAGGAAATCAGGTTACCAGTAGATTATATTTGAACGAGGGGGATTTTAAATTCAGAGACATTACAGCTACCTCCCTCACCGAAACCACCGATTGGGCTTCGGGAGTCACGATGGTCGATATTAATTCAGACGGTTGGCTTGATATATATGTTTGTCGGGCGGGTAGTCCCGACCCCGATAAAAGGTCGAACCTACTTTTTGTTAATAAGAAAGACAACTCTTTTGAAGAAATGGCTGAGGTCTATGGACTAGCAGATAAATCCTATTCAACTGATGCCGCTTTTTTTGATTACGACTTGGATGGTGATTTAGACATGTATTTGCTAAATCATGTTCACGAAATGCATGGTTTGAATAATCCAAAAAAGAAAAAATTAGACGGCCAATCAAAAAACACCGATAGGCTTTACAGGAATAATGGATTTAAAAACGGGCATCCTTTTTTTGAAAATATTTCGCATAAAGCGGGTATTACGATTGAAGGCTTTGGATTAGGGGTAGGTATAAGCGACATAAATCAAGACGGTTTTCCTGATATTTATGTTTCCAATGATTTTATTTCAAATGATATCTTATATGTAAATCAAGGAGATGGCTCGTTTAAAAATAGAATTGATGAGTTCTTAAAACATCAGAGCCATAATGGTATGGGAAACGATATTGCCGATATTAATAATGACGGATTAACTGATATTCTAGTAATGGATATGCTTCCCTCTACCAATAAAAAGAGGAAAACTATGCTAAACAAGCCAAACTACGATTTGTTCCAATTCAGTAAATTTTTGGGTTATCAGCCTCAATATATGAGAAACACACTACAGTTGAATAGGGGTAATTTTGGTGATAAAAGTTATTTTAGTGAGATCGGTCAATTAGCCGGTATAAGCAGTACTGATTGGAGCTGGGCTTCTTTATTTGCTGATTTTGATTTAGACGGATATAAGGACATCTTCATAACTAACGGTTACTTAAAAGACATTACTGATTTAGATTTTATCGTTTATAGAAAAAGGCATACACTTTTCACATCAAAACAAAAGTTCGACAGTATTTACCTTTCAAGTGTCAGCAGACTGCCAGAGGAAAAGCAACAAAATTATTTTTTTAAGAACAATAAAGATTTGACGTTTGAGGACGTTTCAATGGTATGGACCGATAGATCTCCTGGTTTCTCGAATGGGGTAGTATATGCCGATCTGGATAATGATGGTGATTTAGATTTAGTGGTAAGTAACATTAATGAAAAAGTAACTGTCCTCAAAAACACTACAAGGGAAGAAGGTAATGCTCGTTACCTGAGCATTGACTTTAAAGGACCTAAGGGTAACCTGAATGGAATTGGCTCTAAGGTGTGGGTGTATGCAGGTGGAATACTTCAGTTTTCAGAAAATTTCACTACCCGAGGATTCCAATCATCAGTTGCGCCTGAATTGAATTTTGGTATTTCCGATAACGTTTCTATAGACAGTATTAAAGTTTTATGGCCAGATCAAAAATATTCCGTTATTTATGATGTACCCGTTGATACAACTTTAACAATTCAATACGGGGGTATTGATCCCCTTCCCTACAACAAGAAAAAATCACATTATTTATTTCAGGAAATCGCACAACAAATTAATGTTGAATACAAACACGAAGACATGTTATTTGTCGATTTCAAACGAGAACCATTAATCCCAAGAAACTACTCATTCAATGGCCCTTCAATTGCAGTAGCTGATATTGATGGGGACGAATTGGATGATTTTTACATTAGTGGATCATACCCTTATTCTGGAAAACTTTTTACTCAAAATAAGGATGGAACTTTCGATACAATTCCAGCACCCTTCAACAAAAACCACGAAGGTCAAGCATCTTTATTTTTTGACTCTGACAACGATGGCGACAATGATTTATACATAGTCAATGGTGGCAGTGAGCTATTTGATGATGGTTATTACCATGATGAATTTTATACTAATGATGGTAGAGGGAATTTTAACTTGTCGGATAACATACCCAAGGAAAACGTAAGTGGAAGTTGCGTTATAGGATCGGATTATGACAAAGACGGTGATCTAGACCTTTTTATTGGTGGTAGAATCATTCCAGGAGGTTATGGTTTATCTCCCAAAAGTCTCCTTCTAAAAAATGAAATGGGTGTTTTCAAAGATGCAACAATCGCCTTTCTTGGAGATCATAACTTAGGTATGGTCACTTCAGCACTTTGGACAGACTTTAACAACGATGGCTGGAAAGATTTGATCGTCGTTGGGGAGTGGATGTCGATAACCATTTTTCAAAATAATCAAGGGGAGTTTTCCAATAAAATTGAAATTGAAAACTCTCGTGGTTGGTGGAACAGTATTAATGGTGGTGATTTTGATAATGATGGAGATACTGATTATATTCTGGGTAATCTGGGTAAAAATTCCATATTTAAAGCATCCGTTAATTATCCCATTTCCCTTGCTATTGGTGATTTCGATAAAGACAAAAAAATTGACCCGATAATAAGTATTCATTCAAAAGATGAAGACGATAAATACAGGAGCTATCCATTTGCTTCAAGAGACCTTTTATTGGATCAAATGAATTTCATGAAAAATAAATTTCGAACTTACAAGCAATACTCAACTGCAACTATTGAAGAAATTGCCTTTGATACTCCTTTCAAAAAACTAACAGCCTGCTTACTAGAAAGTATATATCTTGAAAATTTAGGAGGTGGAGATTTCAATATACATCATCTACCCAATCTAGCTCAATTTGCCCCTGTTATGGGAACTGTAGTAAGTGATTTTAATCTTGACGGTAATTTAGACATGTTATTGGCTGGCAATTTTTATCATAACGAAGTAAGTTATGGACAGTCCGATGCTTCATTGGGTTTATACCTTCAAGGTCGAGGAGATGGCACCTTTCTACCCCTTACGAATAGACAAACTGGTTTTTTAGTCGATGGTGATGCTCGAGCTATGGCACGTTTAAATTCTCTCAACAATCAATTGATTATTGCTGCTCAAAATTGTGATAGTTTAAAGATTTTTAAAGCTTTAAGCACAAAGGGAAAAACAGTTCAAATGACGCATAAAATCGGCTACGGTGAAATAATATTTAAAAACGGAAAAAAACAAAAAATTGAGTCTTATTTTGGAGAAGGATATCAATCTCAATCCTCAAAAAGTCTTAAAATACCTACTGATGCATCATTTAAAACCTTTTCTAATTAATGAAAATATTCAATAATCACATTCGATTAATTTCATCAACTCTGATTCTTTTTGCAGTTACATCTTCTTTTTATGCCTGTAATGATTTTTTTAAAACGGGTATAGATTCTAAAGAAATTGGAAAGCCAAATATCATTTTTATATTAGCTGATGACCTTGGTTTTGGAGATGTTGAACGTTTTAATAATGTCTCAAAAATCCCTACGCCTAATCTAAATAAAATGGCGATGAACGGAGCCTCATTTTTTAATGCTCACTCCCCTGCTGCAGTGTGTACGCCTACTCGATATAGTTTTCTTACTGGAAAATACCCTTGGCGTTCTAATAAAAAAAATGGAGTTATATGGGTGTGGGGCAAGCCCATCATAAAAAAGGAAGATTTTACTGTAGCAAAAATGCTTCAAGACCAAGGTTATCACACTGCGTGCATTGGAAAATGGCATTTAGGATGGAATTGGCCCACGATTGACAATCAACCAGCAACTCTGGAAAATGAGGGCAGGAATGTTGATTATAGTCAAACTATCAGTGGAGGTCCTTTAGAGCTGGGATTCAATTATTATTTTGGGGATGATGTTCCGGGTTTCCCTCCTCATGCATTTATTGAAAATGATAGAATGGCTGAGCCTCCAAATACCTGGTTCGACCTTAAACCATTTATAGCTGGTGCAAGTACAGTGGGGTGGAGGTATGAAGATTTATTAACCAAAACTACAGATAAAGCTTTAGATTATATAGTTGATAGGGCTCACAAAGAAGAACCTTTTTTCTTGTATTACGCCATGACAGCTCCTCATACTCCAATTGCACCTCATGAGAATTTTGTAGGAAAAACAAATGCTGGAATTTATGGAGACTTTGTGAATGAGCTAGATCATAGCGTAGGTAGACTGGTTAAAGTGATTGACAGTTTGGGTGTGGCTGAGAATACTATTTTGATATTTACCAGTGATAACGGTTCTACAACTCAAGATGGCAAAGGCTATCACGGATTTGTAGGGAGTATGAAAAGTAAATTCAATCATGATGGAAGCGGTGGTTTAAGGGGGTTAAAAGCAGACATTTTTGAGGGTGGTCATCGAGTACCCTTCATCGTTCAATGGAAAGGAAAGATAGAACAAGCTACTGCTTCTAACGCGATGATCCAGCATACTGATATGATGCATACTTTTGCAAGCTTGACGAATTACAACTTGAAACATAACGAAGGTATAGACAGTTTCGATGTTCTATCAAATATTATGGGAACGGATGACAATAACGCAAGGGAGGCTTTAGTTACCCAATCCAGCAAGGGTACTTTGGCCATTCAAATTAATGATTGGAAACTTATATTGAGTTCTGGTAGTGGAGGACACTGGACAAAACCATTTGGGGACTATCCTGAGTTAATGATTTCAGATGGTGAAATTGAGTGGAGAAATATTCAGCTATATAATCTTAGTGATGACTTGCCAGAAACAAATAATCTTGCCAAAAAATACCCTGACAAGGTTAACGAATTGGCCTTTAAGTTAAAGCAGTATGTATTAAATGGGAGGAGTAGGGATGATTTGTCAACGGGAAAAGAAATTGAATTATGGGATCCAGTCAGGTGGATTGAAAACCTAAAAATTGAAAAAAATTATTGAGTAGATGGAAATAAAGCTTAAGAAAAAAAAGCTTGCAATCGGAGTAGACATTGGAGGAAGTCACCACACAATTGCCATAGTAGATGTAAATGCCAATAAAATTGTGGATGGATCCAGAATTCACACGAGGATTGATAGTAAACAGGATGCATTGACTATTTTAACTAAAATTATTGATGGCATAAAAAGTTGTTCTGATAAATTTGAAGGTCCCGTTATTGGAATTGGAATATCAATTCCAGGCCCTTTCGATTATAATGAAGGTATTTCCAAAATATTCAATTGTAATAAGTATGATTCACTTTTTGGCGTAAATATTAAATCCTACCTGTATCATAACTTAAAAGGTTTAGTCGATCATCCGTCAAAGATTGTATTTGGTAATGATGCACACAGTTTTTTACAGGGTGAGGCCATAAAGAAATCTATTAATTCTAAAAATATTGTAGGCATTACCCTTGGAACTGGGATTGGATCTGGCTTTATGTCAAAAAGAGAAATCGTAGAGATGGCCGTCAATATTCCTCAAAATGGCTATGTATATAATCTTCCCTATAAGGGGAAAAATGCAGAAGATTGGTTCGGCGAAAGTTGGTTCATGAGTGCTTGTAAAAATAAATTTTCTCATAAAATTAATAATGTAGAGGCTCTTGCTGAGGAGGCAAGTAAATCTTTCGAAGCAAAAATAATTTTTGAGGAATTTGGAAATAATCTAGGAGAGTTTCTATCCCCAATTTTAAAGAATTTTAATGCTGAATATTTGATTATTGGGGGTGGTATTGCCAAGAGTTTTTCACTTTTTAATAATCATTTTGAAGCACGTTTAACTGGAAAAATTGAAAAAGTTATTACCGCTAGTGATACTGAAGGATCAGCAATAATAGGTGTCGTTAACAAACTATTAAAAGAACAAAGTAATGTAAAGGAAATAAGGAACTCAAAGCAACCCATTATGCCTATGGAGGAAAATGAGCTTACTAATGGTTACCAGATTTACCCTTCTTTTCAACTTACTTACGGTTTAATATCTAAAGGATTTGATAGTCTAGCGGAAGAAATTATTTCAGAAAATGCAATTATAATTGACGGTTACGTAGGGGTGTTGTGGAGCAACTTTATTGGACAATTGACTGAAGCGCTTGACAATAAAGGTATTGATGTTATTGCTTATTCAATCGAAGCCGCATATAAAGATGAAATCCTAGTAAACGATATGATTAGACCATACCTTGGTGGTGACGACCAATCATTTGGTAAAATATATAATGGGCAACTCAAAGATTTTTTTGAAAATGACAAACTCAATAGTATTCAAAAAAACTCAAAATCATTTAATATCCTTTACGGTTGTGGAGCAGCACTAGCAGGTTGGGACTGTAAAATTATTTATTTGGACGTACCCAAAAATGAAATACAGTACAGGTCAAGGTCAGGTTCAATTTTAAATCTTGGTGCAACCAAAAGCTTGCCTCCGAAACCCCAGTACAAGAGAATGTTTTTCATAGATTGGATAGTTCTGAATAAGCATAAAGCAAGTTTACTTGAAAAAATTGACTACTTAGCGGATAGTCAATGGCTGAATGAAATTTCATGGTCTACAGGTGAAACCCTAAGAAAAGGATTGAATGAAATTTTGAACAATGCGTTTAGAGTTCGTCCGTGGTTTGAGCCAGGAGTTTGGGGTGGACATTGGATGAAAAATAAAATTAAATGTTTAACACAAGATGTAATCAATTACGCTTGGTCATTTGAATTTATTGTTCCTGAAAATGGAGTTATTTTTATTAAAAATGGTCTGAGGTTAGAGTTGTCCTTCGATTTTCTAATGTACTATGACCATGAGGCAGTATTGGGAAATGCCGCTGAAACTTTTGGCTATAATTTTCCAATTCGATTCGATTATCTCGATACTTTCGATGGAGCAAATTTATCTTTACAGACCCACCCTACAAATGAATTTATTAGAGAAAATTTTGGTGAAAAATTTACTCAAGATGAAACCTATTATATTTTGGATACCAAGCCTGGGGCAAAAGTATACTTGGGCTTTAATCAGGACATTGATAAAGAGCAATTTCATAATGCTTTGTTGGAAAGTAAAGCTGAATCAAAGGTCATGGATGTGGAAAGATTTGTCCAGAAACACTCAGTAAAAAAACACGATTTATTTTTAATTCCCAACGGTACAATTCATTGCTCAGGTAAAGACAATTTAGTTTTAGAAATCAGTAGTACTCCATACATCTACACTCTTAAAATGTACGACTGGATGCGATTGGATTTGGACGGAAACCCCCGTCCTCTTAATATTGAGAGGGGTATGAAGGTGTTAAATTTTGGTTGCAAGGGAGTTGAAGTAGTAGACAAGTATATTTCTAAACAAAACCTCATTCATTCGGGTGACAATTGGAAAATTATACATTTAAGCACTCATCCGAAACACTTCTATGAGATTTTTAGGTATGAATTTTCGAATTATTTGGAGATTAAAACAAATAGTCAGTGTCATATTTTAAACTTAGTAGAGGGCGAAAAACTAGAGGTTATCACGAATGATAGAAAAATGATTGTTCATTTTTCCGAAACCTTTGTTATTCCTGCTAATGTAAAAATATACAAGTTGGTCAACGTGGGTAGAGAAGAAATTAAAGTAATTCAATCAAATGTAAAGCCAGAATTTTGTGGTACTCGTTTTGATTAAAAAATATCAATTGCAACATTATGAAAAAAAATTATTTGCTTAAGATCACCATGATTGGTGCTTTAGGGGGGTTACTTTTCGGTTATGATACTGCCGTTATTTCGGGAGCCATCGGATTTTTAGAAACCAAATTCAGTTTGGATGTAAATCAAAAAGGTTTCGCAGTTTCCAGTGCCATTTTTGGCTGTATCCTTGGTGTTATGGTCTCTGGAAATTTAGCTGACAAAGTAGGTCGCAAAAAAGCACTTTTACTAACTGCTGTATTGTTTTCGATCTCTGCCATAGCATCAGCATTAGCAAGTAGTTACTTGTTTTTTGTAATGGCGAGAATTATAGGTGGAATTGGGGTGGGAGCTGCCTCTATGTTATCTCCGCTTTACATCTCAGAAATCTCTCCTGCAAACAAAAGAGGTGCCATGGTGACTTTGTATCAACTTGCCATCGTGCTCGGGATCAACATCGTTTTCTTCTTTAATTATAAAGTGGCTCAATACAACACTGAGATTTGGAATGTAAATTATGGGTGGCGCTATATGGTCGGATCGGAAGTTCTTCCTGCCCTATTATTTTTTGTAGCTCTACTGGTTGTTCCCGAAAGCCCAAGATGGCTTTTAAGAAAAGGCAGGAAAGAGGAGGCTTTGGAGGTGTTGACAAATATAAATGGTAAAAGTCAGGCAATAAAAGTATTGAAAGAAATAGATTTGGCATTAAAAAAAGAAAAAGGAACTTTCAAGGAGTTATTTGAACCTGGCCTAAGGATGGCTATGTTTATAGGCGTTTTTTTAGCACTTTTTTCGCAAATCACAGGAATTAATGCCATAATGTATTATGCCCCTGAGATTCTAAAGAGCGCTGGATTTGGAGTAGATTCAGCCCTTCTTCAAACTGTAATTATAGGTATTGTAAATACTATTTTCACCTTTATTGCAATTAAATACATTGATAAGCTGGGGAGAAGAAGTCTCTTGCTATGGGGGGTCACAGGTATAGTTTTGTGCCTATTTAGTATTGGAATTTTATATCAATTCAACTTGACAGATGGTCCCTGGTTGTTAATTTTGATTTTAGGTTTTGTAGGTTGTTTTGCAATGTCTTTAGGGCCAATCCCATGGGTAGTGATTGCTGAAATATACCCTACCAAAATGAGAGGAACTGCAATGTCCTTAGCAATTATGGTTCTGTGGATAGGGGTTGTAATTATATCACAGTTTACTCCAGTCCTTTTGAAGATTGGAGAATCAATCACATTCTGGATATTCATGATTAACGCCCTAATTTTATTAATTTTTACCCTAAGATTTATTCCTGAAACAAAGGGCAAAACACTTGAGGAAATTGAACAATTTTGGAAAAAATAATAAAATCTATGGTGATTAGAGAAATATCGATTATAATTTGCTTTGTCCTGTTAATACTGGGCTGTAAAAACAATCCAGTAAGAAAACTGGATAAATCGATACTTCTATCTATGGGCGAAAAACACAGAAGCTTACTTATTGATAAAGCCAATTTTTTTCGAAATCAAATAGCCATTGATTCGACCCAAGCAACAAACTATCTTGGATTGGCCGAAAGCAATATTATCTCCTATGCTTTTGGGCTTTTATCACGATCACAAACAATCCCAGAAGCTCAAAAAGCGCTACAAAAAGCATTCAATTATAATTCCAATAGTTCAAAGACTCATGAGATAAAAGGAATTTTGAATTTGATGAACAGAAAATGGAATGAATCAGAAAAATCATTCGAAAGAGCTCTACAATTGAATGCTAACAATTTGAGTGCTAGGCATTGGTATACTTTGTTTTTGATGCTGGTTGAGCGTCAAGATGAGGGCATCAATCAGTCTGATATTGTTACCATGATGGACCAAAATAAAGATTTTTTAATCGCCCGATCTTCAATCTTCTATTTTCAAAAAAATTTTGAGGAAATGAAACCACTAATGTTTGAGGCAATAGAAAAAAATAATACTGTGCCCTGGAACTATGATTGGTTAGGAATGGCATATAATGGGCTTAAAGAGCATGATGAATCATTGGATGCCTATTTTAAAGCTTTTGAGCTATCAGATGGCTCAGTTGAAGTAGGAGGTGGATTAGGTCATGCATTGGGGGATGCTGGAGAATATGAACTTGCCAAAGAAATGGCAGACCTTTATACAAGTCTGGCAAAAGAAAACTACCTACCTCCTTGTCAAAGAGCCTTTATTCATATCAGTATTAAGGAATACGATAAAGCATTGACGCTTCTAGAACAAGCCTTTGAAGAAGAATCCTGGTTTTTACTTTTTATGCAAATAGAACATTGGTATGACCCAATTAGAAACTATAAAAGGTTTCAAGATATAATCCGAAAAATGAATTTCCCAAGTATTGATTGAGTTTCATTTATACTCAATTTTACTCGTATTTGACCCTAATGAATCGAGGATGGTATATTGTGGCATCCTTTTGAATGTCCTCCCAGAAATTATGGGTGATTGTGTTGTAACTAATTAATAGTTCACCAGGCTTTGAAAGGTGATAATGAGCTTTTGCATTATAGGGCAAAAGATTTTTTTCAGCGTATTCAGGAGTGGTATAAACCTGATGTACTTTTCCAAAGGGTCCGACAGGACTTAAACCAACTTGAATACCAACTTTATCTGAAATTCCTAAAATTTGATACGTTAATAAAAAGCGTCCATCTTCAGTTGGAGTTACACTCAATTCATTGGAAACACCATTAGCCAGGGAGGCAACTTCATGTTTATTTTTTACCCATCCCGCACCATTCCAAAAACGATAACTTTCGAACATTTCAATATCATTTGGTTTTGTTCTTGCAACAACCAAAGATTTTTCCCCCTCTATCAGTCCATAGATGTAAACAAAGCCATCAGGATCAGGAGCATTTGCCTCCTTAGTATTTACAAAAATACCCGAGCCAAAAAAAACTCTTTTTTGTTCAACCTCATGAGTAAAACCAAGCTCTGTAGATATTTTTTTATATTTTTTTATACCCTCCTTTGAAGGGTCTTTAATTTTTAACAAGCTGATGTTAGTTTGTTGAAAATCAAAAACATTTGGGCCTGTTTTATGAACATGGTAGGCAAAAATATAAAGCGAATTATTTTTTTTATGATTTATAAATCCATCTCCCAGCCAAAAATATTCCTTTATTTTTTTGTATGAGTTGTCAGGTACAAAATAGGTAGTTGGCTTTCCGGATTCATCCAAATTAAACTCAAAATCAATCTTTGATCGCTCTGGTTCATTCCCAATCATCCAAGCTGTAGAATTATTTACCATTATATTGCCTAGTTTTGGGACTCCGTTTTCAACCACTCCAATATAAGTGTCACTAAAAATAAATAATGTTTTTTTATCCTTTACCTCCTTTTGCTCAATACCATCAAGTGGTATCGAATAAATACCGTCAGCACCAAACCACCCATGGGTCCTTTCCATCAAAGCAGTCCATTCAGGGGCTGCCTCTGCAGAAAAGGTAAGTTCTTTAAATTCTTCATCAATTCTTTTAGGCTTTTTTTTGGAAGTTTTACATGAGGATATCAGAAGTATCGTAATCGATAATAAGGTAGCTTTTAAAAATTTCATTTTATATAAATTAAAACCTGTGGGGAGTAAAAAAATACTGCTCCTTTTCCGTACTTGTTTCAAAATCATCTGTTCTGAAAGGAATAACAGGTAAGTTATCCGAATTAATCAAATCTAGTGGACCAGGATTATCAGCCCAAGCATATCTTACAAATTTTGGAAATTCAACCTTTTCTGAATAGACCGCTACTTGATTTTTATTTTTTATGTACGCCTTTGCCCAGAAAAACTTCCCATTTTCTCCTGCAATTGAAAATCCACGCAAATAGCCGTATTTATTAGAACACTTCAAATTACTACCGAAAGTGTTCAACTCAATAATTATTTTATTATTTTCTATAATTTGGCTTTTGTATTGAGGACTTTTTTGAAGTTCTCCCTCGTATTGGTAATGCATAGCCAATTTTGCCAAACGTTTACCAACATCTTTTTTATTCCTTGGATGTATATCGTTTGCATTGCCAATATCTACAGCAGTGATCAAATCGACATTATTCAGTTGGGCAGCTTTCGCCTGTGACTCCCTTAGCTCAGCCCACCTACTCTCCATAGGCTGCTCATTTTCCTTAAAATAATTAGCCAATTGAACAATATAAAATGGCAATTCGGAATTGTTCCAGTTTTCCCGCCAATCCGCAATTAAACCCTTTAATAGGCACTCATATTCTACTCCCCTAGATGCATTTGCATTAGATTCTCCTTGATACCATATTACCCCTTTTATAGGAATATCAATTAAAGGTGCAATATTTCCATTGTACAAAATTGAGGGGTAAGAAAAAAAGCTTCCATTGGCAACCTCTTTTGTGGGAAATTTTTTTGGATCTATTTTTCTGCCTTTTTTAAACTTCCACTCACCATTTCTTATATTACTACCCCAGAAATACGCTGTATGCATACCCCCCTTTCCTCCTATATCAAAAACTCGAATTGCAACGGTGTTCTTTTTTTCACGTAATATCTCTTTTGGTACGACATAATCTCTAAAATTCATGTTTCCAAAACTCTCCCCTACTTTATGGCCGTTAACCCATGTAATATCATAATCATCAATCTGACTTAATTGAAGACGAAAATCTTCTTTCAATGCATTTTTGGGTAGGTCAAAAGACTTTCTAAACCAAAAGCTTCCATCGTGATCTGCAAAGCCAAAATTTTCCCAAAAACCCGGTAATTTACATTTTTCCCAATCAGAATCGTCATAATTGTCAGCATACCATTTTTCTCTCAAACCAACTCCCTTAAGATAATGTTCATCATCCCACTTTTTTCTAAAATCCTTAAACTCCATATTTAAGGTTTCAAAATTTTTATTGAGAGTTGAGATATGATCAGTTACCTGATCAAATTGTGGAAACCGTTTTAATGCTTTTATACTCATCCAAGTTTCAATGAAAGTGGCTCCTAAATTTACACTCAAAAGTCCAATAGGGATTTCTTGATTTTCAGTTAAATAACTTCCAAAAAACCAAGCAACTGCACTAAAATTTTGAGCATTATCTATTTTACCCTCAAGCCAATAAACTGTTTTCAAATCATCCTTAGGCAGATAATCTGCTGATATTCCAACCGCAGCTAATCTTAATTTAGGGAAAATCACCTTTGAGCTATCTTTCTCGATATATTTAATTTGTTCAATACTGAACTGCATATTAGATTGACCAGAACAAAGCCACAAGTCACCAACGAGTATATTTTTAAGTTTTTTAGTTTCATTACCCTGAAATATTAATTCATAAGGCCCACCATACTTCATAGGGTCTAGTTTAACTTCAAAATGACCATTTCTGTCTGCTTTCACCATGTGCTCTTGATCGTTGATGATCACAACAATTTTCTCATTAGGCTGACCCTTTCCTTTAATTGGAATGGCTCTGTCACGTGGAAGAACCATATTTGACGTAAATATTTTTGGTAACTCAATTTGTGCTTTAATTTGGGTCAATAGTCCAGTGAAAAAAACAATTATTATCAGATAATATTTCATATTGAAATCTAAAATTATTTTGGATTAATATTAAATGCAGTTATTATTTGAGAACTGGGATTTTTCCATACCTTACACAATGGTTTTGAGGATATCTTATAATCTTTTTTTGGATTTTGATCAGAGCTGTAGTAAAATAGTTCTCCATTGGAGAATTCATATAAGTCAACAAGTGAATCGGAAAACAGACCCCACCACTTTTTTGAAGTCAATGTACCCTCCCATTTTCCATTTATAAAACCATCAGACCAAGTACCATCTAGTTTACCCCCAGAAGTATTTGCTTTGAGGTCATAAATCCCTAGAGGGTGGTTTATTGTAATTTCTATAACATTAACTTTTAAATCGAATTTTGAAATTTTAAAATCCTCTTTATTGGATACGGCAACATAATTTTCATTTTCTTTTTTAATAACAATATTGAAAGAGTTTTCAAAATGTTGAAAATCGAGTTTTGTCTCCCAAGTTCCTAGAAATTTATTCCTTTGATCGATTTCATTTGGGACTGCATAAAACAAAATTTCATTTCCTTTGAGTGAGAGTTTCTCATTTTTTAGTTTATAAATAGGAATTAAGCCCTTAATTATCCTCTCAGGAGGCATTGCAAAAAAACTAATCTCCTCGATACCATCCGAAACAGAATCAAGTTTTTCAGCGAATTTATACTGTCCTTTTTCTTTGTAAATAGCAGATGGAAGATAAACTTGAGTGTTATCAAGAGATAATTTGTGAAACAACTGATTGTAATCATATCTAGGTACCCGTTCCTCATCACTCATAAACTTGGTAAATGTCCCCTCAAAGAAAATGTCTTTACCACCATTTTGATCGAGAAAAGGGTGGTGAGTTGGGTTGTATAGGAAACTTTCATGTTCGGCCACTTTCCTGGCATAAACCCATGGACCTAGAGGAGTGTCAGCCTCAGAAAACCAAATATCCTTGGAGCCGCTTATCAAAATCCATTTTTTTCTAAAACTATTCCAATAAATGGATCCCCTACTAATTTGTTTCACAAGGTCACCAGTGACTATATCGGTTAGTTGAAGCCAAGCCTCGTGTTGATCTATTTGTCCAGAAGCAATCAAAGATTCCTGACTTATTATCCCAACAGGATCAGTGTTCCGTTTCCAGTCGTAAATTAATTTCCCTTTGCTATCCCTATCCAAATGAATATCATTGAGATCGAGTCTAGTGCCTTCTTTTAGACAGGTGAAAGCATAGTAATCCTCAGGAGAGACAACCTTTTCGATTTCGGATTCAACCTTTTCAAAGTCAAAAACTGAAGTGAAATAAATGAACTCTTTTCCATCTTCAATACCTTTAAATGGGTGGTTACAGGTGTGAATTTCACCCAGCCATTGTGGAATATTTTTGTAGCTTTCAAACAATTCCTTATCATCATTGAAAACAGCTATACCTCTTTCATAATTTTCAAAATAGGCATTAACATTTGCATATTTTGCAAATAATTTTTCATTACCATCCTTATCTTTTAAAGTGGAAATCCAATCGAACCAAGTGTAGCCAGGTTTTTTTAATTTAATCATGGACTTACTTTTCCCATCCTTATTTACAAAATATTTAAAATTGATACCCAAATTGGGGTCTAAGCCTCCATCATTGGGCAACAAACTGGTTGCAGCAGCAACTGAGAAGTTCCCTTTATAATGAGGGGGTAAAAAAGTGTCGCCCCAAACCCAGAAAATTTTATTCTTGTAAAGTGAAGCCAAATTAGAATCCTGTCCAAGAACTTCAGCATTGATCACAGGATTTTCTGTTGGGACATCTTCTTTTAAAAGCTGACTGTCTTTATAAATACCAAGACCCGTACTTCGGTATAGTCTTTCAGCTATATTTTTTCTCCTCATCTCAATTACTACACTATCACCAGGTTTTGTGAAAAGAGTAACAGAGCGTCTTCCCTCAAGACTCATGGGGTACTCGTAGCCTTCAGAGGAAACCTCAAAAAAAATTTTTTTGTTCATTAATCCAAGTTCTCTAAATGCAATTAACCCGTTACTATCTGTAAAGTATTTCTCCTGACTAAGAGGTATTAGTCCAACCATTGGAATACCGTGTTTAGTTTCCTGGTCAACCACTCTTATCTTGAAATAAGAGGATTCAGTTTCTTTGCAAGAGAAGAGAGTCGTCATTAAAAAAAATAGTAGAAGCCAAAAAAGTGATTTTTTTTTGAAAATCAAAGAACGCATTATGATGAAAATTTTTAGAATTAAACTAATTTAATAATTGTCTAAAATTTAGAATTATTTAATTGTAATTTTTTTTGTTTGTAGAGTATAATTAATATTCTAAGTTCGTTATTAATCTATTATAATTATGCAGATAGGGTATTTATTTTAAATGACAGTTTGACTTCTTATCGCTTGTATTTACGAGTAATTACTGCGATGAAAACAAATTTAAAATGAATTTAAAGATAAAAAAAATTAAGTAATTTTGATAAGTTTTTAATTCACCTTAAAACCGGATATTCCTTTGAAATTTCTAAACAACAAAACTTCAACACTCGTTTTACTAATTCTCGTTCTTGCCCAATGTGAAAAGCGATATGTCCCAATAAAAGTTTCTACCGAGGACTTTCATAATGCTCAAGATCAACTGACATCAGTGATGGTTCACGATATTTTTTCTCCTCCCCTAGCCAGTAGGGTTTATGCCTACAGTAATATTGCTGCATACGAGATTATAGCTCAAGAAGAGGGAAACGAGTATGGTAGTTTCAAGAATATAATTAAAGAATTTAAAGGAATTACTCCTATAAAAGATAGCCTTGTCAACCCAAAACTTTCTGCTATAATAGCCTTTATGGAAGTGGGAAAAAATTTAATTTTTTCTGAATATAAAATGACAAAATATATCGATAGTTTGTCTATCAATTGGAAAGAGCAAAATCCAGATGTTTATAATTCGTCAAGGCGTTATGCAAATCAGGTCGTTGCAGAGATCAAAACTTGGTACGATAAAGATAATTATAATCAGACACGGACATTTCCTAAATTTATTGTAAACTATGACAGTCCTTCTAGATGGCAGCCAACTCCGCCAGATTTCATGGATGGAATAGAACCCCATTGGAGTAAATTAAGGCCTTTTATTTTAACATCCTCATCTCAATTCCAACCTGAGCCTCCTCCAAACTTTTCAATGGAACCCGAATCGGAGTTCTACAAAGAACTGATTGAAGTTTATGAAATAGTAAAAGATATTCAAGAAAATAATCAAGAAGACGAACGAGAAGAAATTGCAAAATTTTGGGACTGTAACCCCTACGTTTCAACCCATAAAGGCCATGTTATGTTTGCTTTAAAAAAAATCAGCCCCGGTGCTCACTGGATCGGTATTACTAAAATTATTGCTAGGAAGCTTAAAGCTGATTTTAAAACCACAATTGCTGCTTACTCTAGGGTATCAATTGCCATAGCTGACGGTTTTATTAGTTGTTGGGATGAAAAATATAGAAGCAATTTAATACGACCCGAAACCATTATAAATAAATTACTGGATGAAAACTGGTTCCCAATCTTGCAAACACCCCCCTTTCCCGAATATACCAGTGGTCATTCTGTTGTTTCTGGAGCTGCTTCTGTAATTTTAACTGATTTCTTCGGAGATAATATATCTTTCGATGACGATACCGAGCTTCCTTATGACTTACCGATTCGCTCTTATAAATCTTTTATTCATGCTGCAGAGGAAGCTGCGATTAGCAGGCTGTATGGAGGGATTCATTACCGAAAAGCAATTACTGTAGGGCTTGTACAGGGTCAAAAAGTAGGTAAGTACATTGGCAAAAAATTAAACTTAATAAAATAATCATGTTTCATCATTAAGTTCTAAATAAATCAAACCATAAAACTTTTAAAATTCTTTAAGAGGTTTATAGAGCATTTTATATCGCTGAGATGTTGAGCTAGTCCAGTTACCATCTTTGACCTTGAACTCAAAAAAATTCTCAAAACAACTATCGAGGTCATTAGGTATTTCTTTCTTTTTTGC